>Ga0247608_10000398_pt1 | contig 72399 bp, 113 predicted proteins | sample 176DNAGHGlowgp2_FD_193490 | JGI IMG/M metagenome (GOLD analysis project Ga0247608, IMG submission 193490) | Sheep rumen microbial communities from Palmerston North, Manawatu-Wanganui, New Zealand - 1766 DNA GHGlow gp2 | ecosystem: Host-associated > Mammals > Digestive system > Stomach > Rumen ... | reverse complement strand
CAAGTAAACCGCTTGTGTGTGCTGAATATGTACCAGATAAACTTGAAATCGAAATTCCAACATACTTACACGTATAATCTGCTGGCAACAGAGTATACCAATCTCCACGTGTAAGTGATGTGTCTGAAACGAGTGAAAATCCCTTTATCTGTAAACTGCCGTCTCTATCAGCATACGCAAAACAGCCTAACAGTTGACATATCTCTTTAACAACATCTCTATACGTGTGTATTCCACGCTCTTCTGTGGCGTCTAATTGATATGTATAGTTAGGAAATGCTGTTAAATCTTCTTCAGTAAATCCAAGTTGTATCTCTGTAATCTGTGATACAACCTGAAATACCTCCCAAGGAGTGCCAGTGATAAATGCTCCACCCAACTGTTTATCAAGTATGGTCATATTATCGTAGCAAGTAAGTGTAACTCTGTCAGTCGGTCTCTCTGCATCTGCAACTGTAAACACACCAAGAGGAACTTCTAAGAATGTATCTTCTTCAACTTCAATCTTGAATGTGAGTTCAATCTTTGCACCATAAAACGCATATCTCTCTAAGTCTGTTAAAAGAGATATTTTGAGCACACTAGAAAATACACCACCAAACATCAATTCATCATCGTCAATGCACTGGCGACTTATTGACAGTGAGTTTGAAGGAATAATGCTGTCCGTAATAGGCATAGTTGTGTTATCAGGAAAAGTGAGCGTTCCGTACACTGTGTTGTACGGTCTGCTCGCTTTCCTTATTGCCGTTTTATAAGCAAGGTCTTCTGCCTGTGTCTCAAAATGATACATTAGAAACTTGTACCTCTAATCAATCTTTGTTGATTGACATATCTCGCATTTGCTTTGCCTATTTCCTTATCACCGATAGTCAATTCTTTGCGCTCAACAACTGTTATCAACTGCTGTAATAATTGTATCACTTCTGAATTGCCATTGTTAGCCAAAACCTCTGCAACTGCTTGCTTAATAGTATCAAGAGGTGCCTCGACGTTAGTGCCGTGAGACTGGTCACCAAGCACTGCCATAAACTCTCTGTTAGGAGGTATGACTGCACCCTGGGCAAGTCTAGGAATAGAGATGTTAGACAGTTTAGGAATACTAAAGCCTAACTTATAGTCTGTGCCAGTGAACGGGTTAGTAAACTTAATATCAGGAATAGTGTTTATCTTTGTAACAATGCTGTTAATTCCGTCTATAATTCTGTTTACCATACTCTCTACAACAGAGATAACACCGTTAATTGGTTTCTTCAGAGCCTCTTTGAGTTGATTGAACGCATCAACGGCAGACACACGCAACATAACCCAAGCAGTAGCGGCGTCACCCTTAATGTTTGTCCATACTTCAGACAACTTGCTCTTAATATCGTTTGCTTTCTCGCCTAACTTATCTTTAATCTCTGTCCACTTCTCTGAAGCAGAAATCTTAATCTCTGTCCACTTAGTAGCAAGGTCTCCTTGAAGTTTTGTAAATGGCTCCATAACTGTCTCAATTATGCTTGCTATTCCGTTCTTTAAACCCTCAACAATCCAAACACCCCACTGTTCAGACACTTTTGAAGGAGAGTGCATATCAAATCCATTTTTACCAGTTACTGCCGCAACAAAAGGCTCGATAAAGTTCGTAGAAACCCACTCACCGATACCTTCCATCGCCCAAGTTATTCCTTGAAGAACTCCCGCTACGATTTTTCCACCTATATCTTCCGTGTCTTCATCAATGTCGTTGGCTTCCATAAACGTAGTTGTCATTTCCTCTACGCCTGATTTAATGAGATTAAATATAGCAACTGCAATCGCACCTATGAGTTTTGCGCTTGCGCCTAAACTCTTTGCTACTGACTCAATGAATGTCGCAAGTGTATCAACAAGTTCTTCCGGGTCAATCTGCTTTATAGCCTCTTCTATATCTGAAACAAGTTCATTAAAATCTGTATTGTTAATCGCATCAGACAGTCCAATTATGATAGAAGATGCAATCTTCGTGATTCCAAATGTCGAAGATAATACAGCACGTATGCCACTTCCAATAACTTCTCCCCAATCTATTCCAGAGAAGAAGTCAGTAAGCGACTTCTGTAATTCGTCATAATCCAAATTTTCAAAAAACGAAGATATTTCAGTAAAAAGGGTTGTCAACGCACTTCCAACATTTTTTCCTGCCGTATTCCAGTCTATGTTGCTGAACAAGCCGTTAAAGTATTCTGCAATAGATGTTCCAATACTTCCCTTTTGATAGGTATCAAAGAAACCCTCGATTGCTCTTCCAATAGTATTAAGTCCTTCAGCAACAGCCGTTCCGAGTTCTGCAAACACACTCGGATCGGAGAAAATACCAGTTAAAAATGTGCCAAAACTACGCCCAACTTTTTCTGCCGTATCTTTAATCTCAGGCCATCTTGAGTTGAGGTCTAACAAAGCCATTTTTAGTTGCTGTGCGAGAGAATATCCGAGGTCTTCAAAGTCTGCCTTCGCCCACATCTCAGCAAGTTTCTGTTTAACTGTGTCCGCAACAGACACAAGTTTAAACATATCATTAGGATTAGGTGTATATTTGTCTCCAGCACCACCGCCGCCACCGCGTCCAGTCTTGTCAGGGTCCTTGTCAACACCAAGCACATTCAAATCGTCAAATGCGGCAAGTCTATCTGTCAACTTCTTTGTCTTGTCTGCGGCGCCACTGGCACTACCACCAACATTATCAAGACCATCGGCGTAATCTGCGGCCTTAACTTTGACTGCTTGAAATACCTGTGTCTGTCCGAGCAAACTTCCTAAGAAACGTGAGAACGCATTTCCTACTTCAGCAATCTTATCAATAAGCGCCTCTAACCACGGAGTAACAAACTGTAAGATAGGCGAGAACGCTGTTGCCCACGCATTTTTCAGATACAAGAGAGAAGAAAGCAATCTGGTGATGCTCGCATTAACGTGGTTACTTCCATCGTTAAATTGAGCCATATTCTTGATGCCCTCTCCTATATACTTACGTAATCTACGAATTAGGAAGAACAAACTTCTAAAGCCAAGAACATACTTAGTAATGCTCGTAATTAAGTGCTTCAGATTAGCCCTCATAGACTTTGCCATACTGTCAAATGATTGTCTAATCTTTGTAGTGTCTTTGTGCCAGTCTTTAAAACCCTTTTTGATTGTGGATAACAAAGAAGGCATAGACTTTAATTTTGCACCCGACTTTGCAACTTTGGCTTGTTCTTCTGACACTCCCTTTAGATTGGACTTATACGTCTTTATTTGTGTGTTTACTTGTTCAAGCAAACGTAATATTGTACCGTATGCGGCATCAGTTGCACGCGGCATTCCAAGTTTTTCTACTGACTTTTTAAGTTCCTGTAACTCCCTATAACGTCTTATCAGTTCAACAAGGTCGTTGTCCGCGGGAGTTATTCGCATACTCGTTTCAAGTTTACCAACATCAGAAAGTATACGTGCGACTTGTTCACGAATTTCACGATAGTGTCTTTCAGTCTCTTCTGCCTGTACGTCAAGACTGTTCGCCCCCGCGGTGTTCGTTTTATTCTCGGCATCTTTAAGCGCGTCTCTCGCCTTTTGAGCGTTAGTCGCTGTTTCAGCCATACTGTGATTTGCCTTGTCTGATGCGCTTACAAGATTGTTTTCAGCATTAGCCGTTTCTTGCGTCTTATTGGCTGTCTCTGTTTTTATGCCAAGAATGGACTTCTCGTCCGCGACTATGGTCTTTTCTGTGCCGAGGATTTGCTTTAATGCTTGCTCGGCATACTTGTCCATTGTTGCGTTGGCTTCTTTATATTTTTTAAGTTCAGCATTAACACGGGCAAGTTCTTTTGTGTCCGTTATCGTTGCTTGCTTATTTTCTAATTCCGCGATTTTCTTTTCATTAGCCGCATACTGATTAAAGGGCAGTTGTACTTTACCGCCCTTGCTCTTGTCAGCGTCATTTAATCGCTTAATATCTTTAAAGACACTTCTAACTTCTGCGCCAAGTTTTTTGTATTCGCGCTGTTGTGCTACTATCTTTTTATCTGCACCAGAAGTGTCGGCTGTAATCGCCTTATTTATAAGACGAGATAACTCCAGCAAGGCTTTTCCCGCTGGTTTAGTATCGGCGTTTATTGTAAAAGAAACAGTCTCGTCAGCCATACCGCTCACTCCTTATTCCAGAGTTGATTAAGTAACTCGTCATCTTCTTTTTGTTGTAAAGTACGCTTATCCCAATTAAAGTATTGAGGATTGTCACGCCTAAACTCACTTTCGTATTTTTCGAGTTTCTTTCCCTTCGCGATTTTACTTCTTATACCTACTACTGTGGCTAACGCACCATCACCGATAGCGTTAAAATATCCCATAAATGTCCACCAGTGTAAGTATGTCTCGGCTCTTACTTCTTTGCCTGCAACTTTGTTCACAGCAGAACTGATTAGTTGCGCATCCTGTTCCCAGTCTATTGTCTTATAGTCTGTCTTTCCCGGTGTCTGCGTCTGTCCGCAGTTAAAGAATAAGAACGCGCTATCTATCAGTTCTCCGAGTGTTTCTTGGTCTAATGACAGCACGTCCTCTATTTCGTTAAAGTCTTCATAAAAGATTAGAAGAAATGTAACTATTCTCTCGTTTTCCGACAACTCAATATCGTTAAGAACGCTAAAACAATCTAACACCATACGATAATCGCCATTATCTTGTATGTGGTAGATTGTGTCATTTATCGTTACTGTTGTCGGTAATTCATACATTACTTCTTACTTCTTTTCTTGGTGTACTTTTCTGCTCTCTTCTCAACCCTGTTCTTCATCTTGTCGAACTCTGCGTGTAAACCGTTAGTATATAATTCTGTCAGAGTGTCGAGTACGCGCATATAACGAAGTTGTCCATTAACAGGGTCATACATATTTCCTGATGGAGCGCACACTTCTGAAGCGTTTGTATCAAAGATATAGTCGATGGTCTCTCGCATATCCCTGTCAATTTCAGTCAGTCTATCCGCAAGTTCTCCAATGAGTTCTTCCTTAGATAAATCATCAGGAATCTCTGAAATCTTCTTCTGTGCTTCGTCAAACAACGTATTGAGTTTGGGATAACCTACCTTAAGTCTTGATAAGATATTAAGGTCTGAAACATTAAGTTCCAGAATACGCTTACTATCTCCACTAATTCTAAACTTCTTCTTTTCAACAAAGCCAAGATTTACGTCTGTAATCTCCTGGTCTACAACTTGCTCTGTGTCTTTCTTAATGGAATCGTCTATCATAAATACCTCCTGTAATATTGAGTATGCTCCTGTGCGAGGAACATCCAGCGCACAGGAGTTCATAACTCAATTATACATTAACATCGGGCGTAAATGTGAAATCGTCTGACAACTTATCAACAACGCCGTTTGTGAGATTGTTAGAGAAATATGCGGATATAGGCATATTTACGTTTGCATCGCCACCGATAGAGTTGTATGTGATTGTACAACCTGAATGACGCTCTGCCTCATAGCCGTTCTCTGCATCACCAACAAACGCTGTAATAACGTAAAGAGTAAAGTCGGACAACTCTGTGAGTGCGTTTCTCTTACGAATGTCGTTCAACTTCTCACCAAGCAAAGAGCCACCGAGAATGAGATACGGGTCGAAGTCCTGCTGAGGCTGTGTTCTGTTGAGGTCTGTGTAGTTGATACCGAGAATATCTGTGGTTGTCTCAATATCAGCGTTGTACTCAATAGAAGAGTCCTCTGTTCTACGACCAAGAATTTCACGATTAACTCTTGTGTAGTATGTGGATGCTGCCCAAGCAGGTGCAGTATCACCAGTTACAGGAGAGTATGTGTCGTTGCTCTTCGTGTAATACTCAGTGTACTTTGTGTCCCAATCTCCAGGCTCCTTGTCCTGAAGAACGTACAACTTACCGCTATCGTTGTCCCTCCACTCAGCAACGGTAATGAGCAACTTTCTTTCTGCTCTCTGATGGAGATTAAGGTTAAACTTGTTAATAGCCATAAACTTCTTTCTCCTTTCTTATGACCAAATAACTTTTGAATAGTCTATATAATCAATCCTAATCTCCATACTATACAGAGCGAGAGCAGGACTGACTTCTGTGTTAATGCCCGTTAAATCGGGACTCTCTGATGTTGTGTACATTTTCTCAATCTCACACAACTCTCCAAAATCAGGAAAAATGTTGTTTTCTCCTTGTTCATTAACCCAATCCATAAATTTCTGAAGGTCTGCTATATCGTCAATGTTTTCATTAGTCATAATGTCTTTGGCAATAGGCATATCAGTTACGGTCTTGGTTATAATTAGAGAGAATGTGTATTGCTTCATTACACTTCCATCTATAAAAGGACGCTGTGTTGCAACGTCATTTGACGCGGTTAAAAACTGAACATCATCATCTTTTGCGTTCATAAAGTTGACAAAGATAGGGCTTGTCGCCATACCTGAATAAGTAGCAAGAAAATCTAATGTAGCCTTGTTTTTATCCATATCAATCAACTCTATTCTTAATCTGATTCCAACTTCTTAAAATTGAGTAGCCGCCTCTTGCACGTACCGATTTATCGTGTTTGTGAAGTTCATTACAGAACTTCTCATACATATATCTACCAGCACGTATGTTAATCGCCTTTTCTCCGAAGTCTCCATTATCATCGTGAAATCTCTGAATCCAGTTGTAGCCAGTGCCTTTTGTGGTATAGCCCTTAACTGTTACTTCAAAGTCTCCTTTGACTAACTTGTAACCCATCGGTGTTTTTACAAGTCCATTGCGTACAGTGTACGTGTACGGTGTACCTTCTCCGAGTTTTCTTACGGGACTTGAAAGAACTTTCTTTTTACCTTTCGGTGAAACCCAGCCAATCTGTTTGCCATTCTTTAAAAACACAGGCTTGCTAGGCGAGTACACATCACCAACAAACTGATAGTGTGCGTACTTCTCTGTCTTTGATGTCTGACCCCAATACACTCTTGCTGAACCAGATGCGGCCCCGTCAGTAGTGCCTTTTGGTCTTGCCGACCTACGAAGACGTCCGCTCTTTTTAGGCACATATTTGTTGATATAGTAACGATAGCCTTTGGCTAAATCAGTCATATGTGTTTTACAGGTTAAAAACTGAAGCGAGTCTGTCCAATCAACACCCCACTTCTTTACACCGTTAGTTACCTGTACGTGATACATTATTCCGTTAGCCATATCACTTACCTATTACTCTGTAATGCTCTAAGCCTACACCTGTCTGTACGTTATCGACATAAGTATCAACTTCAAGACACGCGTCCTCTTCTTTGTACTTTGCGAGTAAATCAGTAGAACGCTGTCCTGCTGTATACTCGTCAATAACATCCTGCACTTCACCTAAGATAATTATATCACCATTACCAAGAGTAAAGTGGCCTGTCTTATCATCAAGAGACTTCCACGCTCTTTTGTCAACGAAACGCTTATCTTTAGGTATTCTGCAAATGATGTCTTTTGTCTCTACACGAATACCCAGAGAGGACATTCCGTATCTACCCATATTATAGATATTGTTGACATATTTCCAAAAACAGTTTCTAACAACTGTTCTTTGCCAACTAACTCGTTGAGTATTTGGGTCAACAATTCGATTATAGATTGTCAACGTCTTGTCCCACCAAGCAAACGGAAAATTACTCATTAGGATATAAACCTCTATACAGTAACTTGCGTCCAGCACTGTTCATAACGCCTGCAAGATAACGATTGATGCTGTCCTCTATCTCTTTCTTTGCGTGTGTAAACAGAAGTTCTCCGCTTAATACGCCGTATGTAGTTGAGACACCATCGTTAGATTGCTGTGATACTTGTGCATTGATGTTGATACCAGCAGAATTTGTTTGGGGTGTGATAAGATTTGCCTTTGTAGCAACCAATCCAATGAGTTGATACATACAAATCTTAACACGTTCCATAATCTCTTCTGTGCGCCACTCTTCTTTCCAAAGACGATTGAACGTATACCAGTCAATATAACCTTGTGCGTCAAGTCTAAGAGTATCAAAGAGGGTTTCGTCAAGTGTACCACCCATATCTGAATACTCGTCATACGTTAAGTAGTAAACCATCTGAAACCCTCCTTAATATCTCTAGTGTTTAACTTAAAATCCCATCAGCCGAGAGAGATAATTCTTGCAATCGGGATAGCCTTGAGGCTGATATACTGCTTGCCGTTAGCCTCCTTGCTGTTTACGAGTTCCCAGTTAGCACCGAGTTCAAGTTCAGCATCCGTAGGAGAAAGACTTGCCATTGTGTCCTTTGTGAAAGAGATGCCGTAAGGAGCGAAGCACTTTCTCTGACGTGCATAGAGAGTGTCCTGACCACCATTTGTCATAGGGTCACGGCTCATTTCATAAGGCACCTTAGCACCGCAGTTTGTATACTCGATAGCGCCGTCGCCAAATACATAAGTTGTGTATGCAATCTTACCAGCGGCGGTCTTCTCATAGTAAGAACCGATGTTAGCATCGGCAGGCTCTGCAACAGGTGTGTATACATAGTTCGGAGAAGAACCAGAACGTGTGTAATATGTCTTGCCTGCAACAACAGCCTGGTCAGATGTCTTCGTGTATGTTGCTGTGGACTCGTCCTCAGCAGTAGGCATACTATCATCAACCATTACGAGTCTACCATTGAGCGTACCGATGGAAAGGTCTCTCTGAAGACCGTTAGCATCGTTATACTTGAGATAAACGAGCAACTTGAGGTTCTCGAGGTTTGTAGCAACGAAAGAGTGCATAATTGCCATAGAGAACTTACCCTTATGGTCACCGCACGCTCTCTGAATAGCAGTATTGAGCGTTGTACCGTCCATATAACCAACAACACCCTCGCTGTTTGTAGCGGCTGTTACGTCATAGGTATGTGTCTGTACGAACTCTTGACCCTTAGCGTCAGACATATTGAATACACCATTAAGAATATGAACGAGTGTATCTTGGTCAACTTCGTCCCAATACTCTGAAATCTGCTGTGCGATGTTCTCCATAAAGTCAACACCGCCTGTGATGTCATAGGAGAAGTCTCTCTCTGTCCAAGCATTAGCACGACCTATAACAACTCTTGAATGAGAGAATGTCTTTGTAGAGTTGGCAGTAATGTTTGTTTCACCATCATAGTTGAGCGGAACAGAACCACTGATAAGACCCTTGAGAGGTGTTGTGATGTAGTTTCCACCAGCCTGGTCAGCCATTGCAGATGCAAGGTCAGGTCTCTGAACGATTGCTCTGGACTTAATGAGTTCGTTTAACTTGGTATTAGGAATACGGTCAACGTACTTCTGGAATACTTCGCCATTAAAAATCTTAGCGTTAAAAACTTCCGACATTTTTGTTTCCTCCTTAATTCAATGTCTTGTTTTTACAATATTTGAGTACCAGGGTTTTCATTTGCCGCCTTCATTAACTCTGTCAATGTAGGTGTCTTTTTCGGAGTAGTACCTGGTGTCGTACTCACGAATTGTGGCTTACCCTGGTTACTTCCGTTATTAGGAGTTCCAGGTTCGTTGGACTCTTTCTTAGTTACAAAAGCATCTTCGTTGTCCTTTGTATAAGCAGTAACGAAGTCTTCTGCACCTATGATAGTGTCGTCCTTCATCTTCAACTTTTCGCTTAACAAAGACCTAACAAAATCTCTCTTAGCCGCCTGACTCGTAAATTCCTTGCCGTTAGCGAACTCCTTAACTGCAAACTCATACTTTTGGTCAGCAAGTTGCTGTTGATAAGCCTGCATATCTGCGGTGTACTTACTCTGCAAAGAGTCAAAATTTGCCTGTAAATCGGCTAACTTCGATGTGTCAGTTCCTGCTTCCTTTAACTTTGTCTGCAAGTCACCAAGGTCCTTATCTCTCTGTGCGATAGTGTCATTAAGTTGTGTGATGGAAGTGTCTTTAGCACCAATATCATCGTCATACTTTGACTTACTGACGTACTTGCCTTCAGAAAGGTCGGTAAACTTCGCACCACCGTCTTTAGCGATTGCCTCAAACTGTTCAAAAGTTAAAGTGCCGTTCTCTGCCTTGTCAAAAATCTCTTTGATGTTCACGAAAAATTCCTCCTAAAACAATCTTTTATATCCGCTTTATTTATAATGTCGCAGTCGCGGTCTGCGTTGATTGTGTTCCTGTTTAAATGTCTGGAACGAGACAATATAATAAAGGCGTATTGCCTGTATTATCGTTAGGAGCCATAAAAATTGAGAACAATTCTCAATTTCATACTTCCATATTATAATATATAGGCGCAAATGTCAACATTACTTATAATATTTCACCCTAATTCTTTCAAGTTTTGCGGGAATATCACACTTTTTGCTGAATTGTTTATACTGCGTTGTTAATACACCCACCCTGTTTCTGGCTCTCGACATCATTATTTGGTCGTTTAGTGTTTTGCCATACAGGTATTTTTCTTTTGCTTTTCTGATTTCTCGTTCATATCTGCGCTGAACTTGTGTACACTCGTATAACGTGCGGTGTTTTCCTTGTTCATCAGTATAACCGCGCTCATTATCCTCTAATATCTTGTTTAATTGCTCTTGCGTATAAGTTGGAGATGTGCCCTTCTTTATACGCATAAAATAGTGTCTGCAATTCCACTCCCCAATATTACGCTCAAACCCGATGTAACTATGACCTTGCAAGTCTTCAAAATCCATACCACTCTGCATCTTTTCGACCTCTTTAAGAGAAAATTGATGTCCTTGAGCAGGTGCGTGGTCTGGTGCAGGATAGATATGAGCAGACAGTTCTACCGCATCAGCACCAAACTGCTTGCCCATAATTTCTTGCATTTTATTTATCAGATTTTTAATGCTATCTAACACACTCATTCTAATCGTGTTATTTGCGCTTACAGTGTCTTTTACGCTGTCAGATGATACATTTGTCATATATCGCACGCCGCTGTCAAATAACTGCGTTTCTGTGCGTTTTAACGCTATGTCCCGTAACTCTTTCGATACATTACTGTACGATACGGCCTCTTGAAGTATTGAATTATATGCTTGCTCTAAATTGTAGGCTTTAAGAACGACAGGAGACTTTAAATCGCGCATTACAATGGCAGGGTGCGATAAGACCTTATCAAGGCTTTTTTGCGCGTCTATGGTTATATCCTCTATTGCACGCATCAATGCCTTGTTCATTTCAAGTTCTGTCTTAACCTCGTAAAACTTCAGACTTTCTAAATACACAACGACAGCAATCCACCACAACGTATCTTTCAGGTGCTTGCTCTGACTTTTTCTATATTCAGCGTGAAGTTCCTTTAGTTTCTTAATATCTTTAATGCGTACCGTAACACTGTCCATCGTGTTAAGTGCATCAAAATCGGCAATATGAGCCAGTCTGTCTGCAATAACATTTATTACAGACATATTGAACTCGTCTTGCCGACTTGTGTACTTAAATATGATGTCCTCTATCTGTTCATCGGTAATCATTTGTTGCTATATTGATTGTCACCACTCTTAAAATTATTGTTGCTGTTATTGTTGTTGTTATTGTTGGGTGCTTTTGGACTTTCGTTCTTTTGACTTTCTGGTGTTTGTCCGAGTATTTCCATTTCGGCAACATTCTGCTGAACAGCCTCAAGATTTTCTTGCTGAATTTTGATAAGTGCCTCTCTTGCCTGACGCTCTGTTTCGCCAAAGTACCACATACGAGTTTCAACCTTACCAGCAAGACCATTCTGCATAAGTATCATTCTCTTTGTAAGTTCCGTATCGCTATCGCTCAAAATACTGTCATCCCACTCAAATGATACCTCATACTCGCCCTCTTCTGTAATTTTGTAAAGGTCACAGTAGACATTCATTACATATATAACGTCTCTAAGCATCTTCTCTGTGGCTTTCTGTATGTGTGCGTTGGTCTCATAACTTCTAATACGCAACATTCTTAACTCTGTCGCGGTCTTAGCCTCGCTTACAACGTCAGAAAGAGTGCCACGAGAAATTCCAGCGCCGTCTTCTATTCTCATTAAGATACAGTTAAGTCCGTTTATAATCGACTGGTCTCTAAGTGTAGGAGAGAAAACTTCATACGTATTGTCTTCATTAAGGTCAACTTTACGATAAAGCCTGTTCTGTAATGTTCCCATAACAGAGTGACCGCTTTCAGGATTCTTCGGGTCTTCAAGCCAAGTCAGCGCGTTTCTATCAATATCAATAGCAAGTTCGCCACCCTCGAACTCCCAAAGAAGTCTTGAATACTGTCTATCGGCTTCCGCTATAAGGCTCTTAACTTTATCAAAGCCACTTACACCAAGAGGACTGTGTGTATCAATCGTGTTTGCTTCAGGCATCTTAAAGTACGCAAAAAGCAAACGATTTACATTGGCAATCTTCGTTTCTGCTGAGAGCATCGCCCACTCTGGAACATCTGTAAGCGGAATTTCCTCTCCAAGATAGTCCGCCTTCATAGAACGAGAGTTTGCCTTAAACGCCTTGTTTATAACTGTAACAGTGTTATCTTCCAACTTGTGATATTCAAGACGGCTGTAAATAATGTCCTTATCTACCTTTCGCTGAATAAAGGCGGCTTCAGTCATCTTTCCGCTTCCGTCAAATGCGAGAGGATAGAACTCGTTTGCCTGAATGTAGTCAAACTCGAACTCATAACCAGTGTCGCTCTCGTCTTGACTCTTTTCACCTGTCATCATATCTGTTTCTTGATGAAGCGTCTGATTGTTATGCTTAATTATGTAGGGCTTAACAACAAGTCCACCCTTTGCAATACCGTACTCAAGTTGAATACGAAGTGCCTCTTTGAGTTTTACATACTGTTTATTAAGAAACTGTGCTCTTTTTGTACTACCCTTAGGAATATCCTTCATAACAAGAGGTGTAGATACCATCGGCTCGGGTTGACCGTCTGTTCCTACATTATCCTTGTTCAGATAGTTGGGAGTAGCAGGCTCGCTATCGAGAATAGGTGTTGTAATTTCACTCTCGAACTCAATAAGCGCCGTTCTCGCTTTTTCACTCGCAATAAGTTGAGGTAATCCTAACGATTTAACTGCTGACGGGTCATCTTTTGTTGGCTCTTTGAGCCACGGCGCTCTTCCCTCATACATAGCCGACCATAACTCAATGGCCTGCACCATTTCGTTAGAAATTGCGGGTTTTACTCTCAATACTTCTTCAATGTCTTGTCTACCAATCATTTTAGTTATAATCCCCTTTACCTTTTCTGTTATAGTTGACCATACGCTCATATTTTACCTCTTACGTCTCTTTTCTTCGTGTGTTTCCTTTACTATCATTATGCCATTAGAACTGGTTTTAGTTAAAACATAAGTGTTTGTGCCGTCTGAAATACTGCTACCATTCACTTCTATTTTACCATTAAACCCGTTTTTTATCAGTTCTTCCTTCATTCTGCGTGTTGCTGTCTGAGACGAGGACGCATCTATTGTTGGATAAAGTGCTAAAACAGAGTAAACAGTCCACGGCGTAAGTTCCTCGACGTTAATAAACGGGGTCTCTGACGCTCTCTTTTTCATATCTTTTTGCTCTGTTTTTGCCAATCCGTAGTATCTTGCCTTGTTCGCCATTATTCTTCTCCTTGTTCACCCTTTGCTTGCTGATAGTGAATGTAATGAACAGGACCAGGATAATCATCAAAGATATGCCCAAACATTAAAACTTCCTTTGGTTGAAGTCTTGTAAGCATCTCTTTGTAGCCTTTCATATAATTTTCACGCAGTTCTTTACTTCGCATAATGCCTACATTAGAAACAGCCACTATTCCTCCTTCTGGTTCACCATCAAAACACCAAGAATAGTCCTCTTCAGTGCCCCACTCTATCGTAGGAATGACTGTTGCGCCCATTTCTTGCCAATAAGCGCCACACCAATGCTTACGATAGTGGTTAAATATGCGAACTGCTTTAGGAAAATCAAGATAAGTTGAGAAATCGGGCGTCATTATCGCTCCGAACTCGTTAAAAGTCTTGGAAAAGCGCCAAGGAAAGTTCCAAACACGCTCAAATTGATAATCGTCTATGTAAAAATGTACGCCTGTGATTTCTCGTTGCTTTCTTGTGGACGCTACGAAGTTAAACCCTATCCAATCTTTGACATAGAGTTCAGTAACTGGCTTAATTTGCGGTATGTTGTACTCACCAACACCGTCAAACGCCATAGTTAGCAGGTTTAACATCTCGCTCATATCATAATTCTATAACTTTTGTAGATAGAAGTAAATGGATAAAGCCTAAATTATGTTCCTCTGCGGTTACAGTAGTTTTCCAGTGCATAGCGTACCGCGTCGATACTATGATTGTCTGCATCGGGGTACGCACTAATGAAGTTTCCGTCCTTATCTCGCTCATATTCATAGTTTATGAACTCATAAAACGTCTCAGGACAGCGTTTTTTGTCTATATAGATGTGTCTAAGTCCCTGTAACCACTTAATTCCATAACGAACACTGTCAGGACCTTTCTTAGCAGGTCTGATAAACGCACCATACGCCCTAAAGTCTGCAACAGATTTTTCTTCCGCACTATCGGCTGTTACCAATTCGTCTCGGGATATTTTGCACTCTTCATCATATAGTCTGTGGAAAGTGTCCTCGTTACGTGTCTTATAGGTAGAAAACTCGTCAAAGATATATAGGTCGAGTTTTCTTGCGTCAAAGTGCATACGAACAAATCTGAACGGGTCTCTTGCAAAACCCCAGTCAATTCCGTTATAGATATGGTCGAAGTTGTCAATCATACCTGACATATCGAGTTCACAGGCGTTTTCAAAGACATCTCCGCCCGTTCCTGTAGCAACTCCAAGATATTCGTGCTCATAAGCGCGTGGATTAAGTACTTTAAGTTCTTCCGCTTCTTCAAAAAACTGTGGTCCAAGCCACTCTGGCGGTACTGAAAGATACGTATTTCGGGTAACAAGACTACTTTTAGAGTAAATAGCGGCCTTATCTGCATACATATTTGCCCAATTATTCTTTGAAATCGGCGGATTGAATGTTCTAAAGTCCCAATATTTATCGCCACCACGCATTGTAGACTGTGTTACAGTACGAATTTCATTCTCGCCAGCGAATTGGTCCAACTCCTCGAACCAAGTAATGCCTATGTAGCCGAATTTTGGCTTAATTGACTTGATTTTTGCTGGTTTATCGAGACCTAAGAAGTAGATTTTTTGTCCAGTAGGCTTAAAAGTTATCGGATTTGCGTATGAGGCAGGTATATTAAACAGGTCCTGCATACCTAATTTGTAAATTCCCCACTCAATTTGTGCTCTGATAGAGTTTTGAATAGTATTTCCTACTTTTCTGAAGCAGGCTGCGTGTACTGTCGGATTATTCACAAGTACAAGAGGTATTGCTATGCCTACAAAAGAAGATTTACAACTACCTCTTCCGCCAGGAAAAATAAAGTGAGTATGTTTATGCTCCAAGACATCTTGGAGCACTTCTTTATACATAGGTATGATACATTCTTGTAAGTTTACGTTAATTACCGCCATTTACTGCCGTCCTTGCGGCTCTAGTGGCAACAAGATTGAAAGACAGTCCTTTTGCCTTATAGCCATCTTCTGTTATCATCTGAATATTATCTTTACAACTACCGAAGTAGCCTTCAAATCTCACGTGGTCGTGTGGCAACTCTATCCAGTGACTTGCCACGGGTGCAGTTAAGACGTTCCACAACTCTTCATACAACTCTGGGTCGTTAATAATTCCGATTGTAAGCGTGTAGTTATAGTATGTACCTATAACATCTCTGTGAAGAACACCATCCTCTGTTCTGTTCGCAGTCAAGTCAAGAATATCGCCCTTTCGCTGTAACTCAACGATAGGCACCTTATATTCTTTATCGTCTATAATGATGTGTTTACTGTTCGGCATCTATGTCTTCCTCTTCATCAGCGGTGTCATCTAAATCTTCTTCAGGTTTAGGCTCAGGAGTAGCAGGTGCACCCCAAGTAAGTGTAACCTTAAACTCATTGTCACTCGCCTTCTCTGCAAGTGCTCTGGCGTCAATCTGTCTCTTAGCGAGCGCATCAGCCGCCTTAAGTCTGTCAGAAAGAGTAGCGTCAAGACCGAACTGGTCTTTAACTTCTCCACGCATTGTGAGAGTGTAGAAGTTCATAATCTCCTGCGAACTGGCGATACACTCATTTCTAAAGAGTTCCATTTGTGATGCAATCTCTCTTTGAATTTTCGGCTTAGCCAAGAGTTTCTTAGCGTACTGACTAGGTGCAGTAGTATTGAACTTTGCCTCAACAACTGCTTTCTTCGGGTCACCGTACTCTAAATAGAGAGACACGAACTTTTGCTCTCTGATAGAGAGTTTATATTCAGACCCTTTAGGATTTCCACCATAACCCGGTTTCTTCTTCTTTTCAGCCATACTTAATGCTCCTCAAAATATTTCTTCTTTGCCGCTAACCAATAAGGATTATCCTGCGGCACCTCATATCCTTTAATCTCGTAATAATAATCTCTTAAAAAGAGAGTAATCTGGATTTGTGAACAAGAAGAAAAAAGTTCAACCTGAGAAGACTTATACTTCTCACCTGATTGAACTTGTTTCTTAACGTGGTATCTTGTTACAGTGGTCTGCTTTTCCAAACTAAAGAATTGAGAAGTAGAGATAAGAATTAACTCTCCTTCCATTTGGAGAGCCTGTTGTAACTTTTTGATAGTACGTGTTTGACCAGCCGCTGCCATAATTAGTGTCTCCTTCTACGGGTTGACTTACGACTGCGAAGTGCTCTCCTGCGTCTTGTAACTTTCTGATACGCCGCCATTCATATCACCTATACCAACAAAAGAATTGTCGTTGCCTTCGGCATACTGTTCCACCGAAGTTTCGTCCACGGGCAAAGAGATATACCAAAGAAACGCACCGATAGTAGCAAACCAAAGCATTAGAACGACTAGAAATGCTATAAACCACCTTCGGCCATTCGATTTCAGTTCGTGCAACATTTCAGTTGCTAGTGTTTCATTTTCCATATATTTATATTATCCTTCTATAACTAAAGATATACTGTTAATCACCCGTCGTTCCTGCGCCCTGCGGCGACTTACTAAGAGACCCTCGATAACATTGTATCTCTCCAATTACATATACAAAATAACACATACTCCTACTATTAGTCAAGACTTTGTCTACAAACCTCGACCTTGAAACTGAAAATGATAATCATTCTCAATTTTACTTTTAATTTTCCACGCCTTTCCTGTCGTTCTTGAACGACCTTACTACCACACTCGACCTACCCACCTCTAGGATTACTTTTATGCCCAATCCCCTCTATTTTCAAGCACCGCGCATACTTGTCTACAAAGTTCGACGTAAGAGTTCGAGAATCCCGTGTACGTGCGCGCGCGCGCGTGCGTATAAATATGCCCGTGTGTATGCGCTTGTATATGCGTGCTAACTTAAATTTTAAATTTGATCTGTGACGCGCTCGTGCGCTGTGAATATAAATTCTTGTGTATAAGTGCTAGAGCGCGTTATACGTTAAATATGAGCGTTACAGCGCTATACACTAATAATCTGTTATATAAAGATACTAACTAGACTAATGTATGAATTTGAAAATGATAATCATTATCATATTACCCCATGCGCATACGCGTATTTATTATATATAATAAGCATATTATATAGCGTTTATCGAATAATGATAAATTATTATTGTTTTAATGTATTTATCGAACAACCTGACGTGTTTTTGTTCGTTATCGAACAAATAAGTCAAAAGTTGTATTGAAATATCGTTTAATAAGCGTTACTCTATGCATAACAAAAGAACGAACTAGCAAGCATACACAAGTTAGTCATACGTTCTCTATAATCACTAGTTGTTTATAGTTCTTGCGCTGAAGTATAACGTATTATTCGAGTATATCGAGTTAACGCGTAATGAGTGCTAAAAAGTTGTTGCGAATACTTTAAGTAATAACACTGTAACTTGACAAATAAATACAGATAAAAATCACTAGTCTTTTACGCGTTTAGTGAATGATACTTGAAAAAATACACTGTGTTTCTTTTAAGTAATTAGTGACACTGTTTTAGAACGTGATAAAACGTAAAACACAAAAGAAAAAACTAATAAAAGTATTTTGTGTAGTGTATTGTCTTACACTCAAAGTAACTTGTAATGTGCATTATTTAACACTTTAGTTCGACAATATAATCATTCTAAAACAAGACTTAACTATTTAATCGTTTGCGCTGTGTTGATAGTAAAGTGTAATAATATAGTACGTGATTATTATAATCGAGTGCTGTTATAATTCACTAGATAAACGAATTGCATAATAGTTATTAGTATGTGAATACTAACTATAAAATTAGTTGATTTTTGAGTTTATTGCTATAAACAGTCATAAAATAGCACTGTTGTGAAATAGTGCGAATAGTAGAAAAACACTATGCGCGAATTATTAGTAAACGCGAACGACAATATACTTGTTGCATAGTTGTATTGAAGTCTTGTTCATTACTACGCTGTGAAATGCACTCAAACACTATTGTTTGTTAGAGTAAATTTGAAAGTCTATCTGTATTTTATAAGTGCGCGCTCTATTCTTAGATAATTGATTTTATCTAAGCGCAAAATGTATGCAAAGTGCAAAATATCGCGCAAAATATCACGTTTTCGAGTGTTTTGTTTTTGCGCATTGTCTCAAAAAATCTAATGAAAGTGAGATAAAAGACAATGACAAAAAATTATGAACTCTACTATTCAATTCTTGAAAAATACAATTTAGCACAATTTGATGAAGCGATAAATTGTAATGCTTTTTTGTGCTGTATCAATAAAGACTTTTACAGCGAATTTGAAAATATCGAAAAGATAATATTTGACTGTATTACAGAACTCAATTCACATTGTGCCGAATTTGATGATTTCTTCTTATTCTATCGTACTTGCGTCAATGATGAGTATAACGACACAATCGTAATTACAAGCGCGCGCAAATTACACGAAGATTTACACGATGACCTGTACTTCTAAGCGCATATAACAATGCGCAAAAGTAAAGCACTCGAAAACGTGCGCCACTGAGTTGTGCGCGTTAAAGTGTTCAGTTGCACCACATCAAAAAATCAATTTTACAAAATCACAGGAGGATTTTATTATGACACAGTTTACATACAACGGCACAGAATACAAGACAAATCACAAGACATACTTTGCCCGCATAGTTGACGGCAAGACAGAACAGATGCCCAAAGTTGACTTTATGCCTATCTTTGAAGCATATCAGACAGAACAGAAGGCACTCGCAGAACAGACTCAGGAAGAGATTCCCGCAGAACAGACACCTGCAGAGCCGACACCGGAAGCACCCGCAGAGAAGAAGGAACGCAAGCACCCCACTGCCGACGCCTTCTTAGCAGACATCCCGAAGGACAAGTACATCTTCAGAACAAACGCGAAGGGACACATCCTCATCTCTAAGGTAGAGGGAGACAAGACAGCCTACGCTCGTATCAGACCGCTCAAGGACGGCGCCTGGGTTTTCCCTGGCAAGGAACTCAAGGCTACACGCTCCGACTGGGAACATCACGAGGGTTGGGCAAATGAATATGCCCTCAAGGTAGAGAACTGGGACGGTGTTGCAGAGGTCTTAGGATTCTGAGGCATAGCCTCATACGGGAAGACACCATACGGTAGACAGAACGGAAACGCGTGAACCCGCATAAACACGCGACACGCAACTGGGCACTTTAAAGCGCACAACTCAGCACTCCCTCAGCCTATACAGGCAAGGGAGTGTTTTGTATGGGAACATATAAATGGGAAGATAGGAATAGGGAAGTAAATATCCCCTAGGAGGAAATTACACTATGACCAACACAGCAAAATCCACAATCACATACAAGATTCCGTATCGGGAACTCATTAAGAGAAACGGACTTCAGACCTGTCTGAAGATTGTCCCGGGCACTCGCCAGTATCTTACCAGGGAGTGCATATATGGGAAGAGGTAAGATAGAACGCGCCATCAAGGAACAGCAGAAGCGGCTCTGGCTTCAGAGATGTACACTAAAGGAACTTAGACAATACAGAGCGGAACACCACAAGTAAACAATCGGGAACATACAAAACACTACCTTGTCAGTATAGACAGAATATCCCAAAGGAGGAAATTAGTATGGCAAAGGTTAGAGTAATCGTCAGCGTAGTTAAGGAAGTGGAAGTGCCTGACAGAATTTACAAACTCGCACATCTTCCTGAGGAAGAAGCGTGTGAGCACAGGTACTTTCAGTATCAGGAAGCCATAAACACCATCGGAAGTATGGTCGGATATGACGCAGACCCTGAGGAAGGATGTGAGTGGGTAGCGGTAGGTGACATCGAGAACACGGAAGTGTTTGAAGGTCTTATCGCTATGGTAGATGAAGATGGCGAAATACTCGCACAGGCATAAGGAGGGAAGTATGAGCAAGCGTAAGATTAAGAAGGTGTCGTGGTCTATGATGTTTCAGATAGACCCGTGCAAGAGAACCAGTGATGAAATGTGGGACATCCTGCACAAGTTCGATAGGGAAATGCCTGATGGCTTCTGTGAGTGGGCAACTGATGACTGGTACACCTGGCACAGTTTCTCCTCACTCAAGTCACTGGAACGCGCGTTGCCGCTTGTGTTCGAGGCTTTTCCTGAAGTTAAGGGAATCGACGTATACAAAGACGTGGAAAGAGGCTGTTATGTAGACTGTCTCTTTAGGAAGACCGTTGCTAAGGAGGCACAAAATGTTAGAGGAGTTTGAATATCTGTTTGAAGAAGTTTGGCTTGGAAAGAATACAGAAAATACACAGGAGGAAACCTAATATGACAATCACTAAAGAGGAAATCAAGGAGCGCATCCGCAAGGTTGCAGAGAAGTGCTGGACAAGAATATTGCTGGCAGAGGTAGATAAACTGAACGAGGGAAACGTCCTCACGACACTTCAAAGATTGGACATCTATCAGGAGTACAGAGACAAGGCGTGCAATCGCATCTGTCCTGAGACGATGTTCTGGGCAGACTTCTACGACCTGTTCGATGAAGTCTATAAGGAAGTGGAAGCCAATCACGAGTGGGAAGCACTCGTTTGTTGTTAAGGAGGTGATACTATGCCAAAACCCTCTTGGAGAGAAATCCACTTAGACTGCCTGAGATTGCTCTATGGCAGATACTTCAATAAGTACAATAGAGAAGGACGCAACTCGGACAACCTGTTCTTCGATGACAGAGGCATATTCTGTAATCTGTATAAGCAGATGGAAGAGGCGCTTCTCTCAATGGAAGAGGAACCACTCAACTATGTTAAGGTAGCACTTAACAGGAAACTGACCGAGGACTGTAACACGCTGAAATCCATTATCCGCGTGTTTGACTACAAGGATGCAGTTCACATACCAGAATGGCTTAAGGAGGATGAAATTGTATGAGCCCACTTGATATGACGTTTATGGCGAGTGTAGTGCTCGCTGTATTTAAGATAGTTCAACTCTGGATTGTCTGGGAATTAAAAAGAGAGGAGTAATAGATATGGACAGTAAAACGAAGAGAAGGGCAGAACTGGTAAAGGCTATGGAGACCATTGCAAGATGTATCAATGACGAGGACATCTTTATGGGTTGGCTGATGTGTGGTGTTGCAGATGGCGACATTACATCGGAAACAACTCTCGAGGAAATCGACGAGATGGGATATACCGACAACGACACACTCGTAGGACTGATGGACTGTTTCCTTCGTTGTATGAGACGCGCAAGCAAGTCAGGCGGAATATGGTGTGACACGAAGACTGTATCAACAGTAGGTAATAGAGAGGAGGGATAAATATGACAGAGGAATCTGTTAAACGAATGGAACGCCGATGGCGCTGTTATAAGAAGTATTGCGCTAGGATAAACAAACTCTACCACGACAAGTACAGCCTGATACTCGATGGTATGTGGATAGACCACCGAGCACAATACTGGTGCAACCGCATACTCACAGGAAAGGACGATATATACGGAAGAGTGTTACTCCGTATGGTACGTGCTAACCGTGGACTTGATGTAGTAATGCCCGAGGAACTGAAATGAAAGGAGACACAAAATGGGACGTCTACCAAAGGTATCAAGAAAAAAACTTTGCGCGGAACTTCTGCGCGTAAGAATAGGAAGTGCTCGCCTGTCTGGAATAGATTTCGTAGATGCGAGTGGACTGGACCTTCGCGGTTTGGATATTCGAGGCATCGTTTTCACTAATGTAAACTTTTCTCATTGTAACCTAAGCCACGTCTCTATGGAAGATGCGTTATTTAGGAATTGCACATTTACGTTTGCCTCAATAGACTGGGCTCACCTAGACGGAGCAAGATTCGTAGATTGCAACCTACGAAATGTGTATTTTTGCCGTACAACAGCAACACGTTCCAGATTCACTAATTGCGACCTAACGTATGCAAAGTTCACTGAGGCAGATGTATCTGACGCCTATTTTGGGGATTCAACCCTTGACCAGACCGATTTCGGATTTGCCAAAATGTGTCGCGCAGACTTAGACGAGGCACTCAAAACGGAAACTATTAGAAACGGTATGCCGATTATGTGTCCTGAAAAAGGAGGCTTCACCGCGTATAAACAGTGTGTGGATAAATTGACAGGCAGGGAGATTGTTGTAGAGTTATACATTCCTGCCAGTGCCAAGAGAACTTCCAGCACATCTAGAAAGTGTCGTGCAAGCGCGGCAAAAGTAAAAGGCTTCTATCGAAAATCAGGTGACAAAATCTCGAAAGAAGACGCGAAAAACTACCACGCAGTAAGCCACTACAACTCACTGTTTGAATACAAAATAGGAGACACAGTAGTGCCTCAACATCCATTTGAGGAAAACAGATGGCACGAATGTGCATCTGGAATACACTTCTTCCTCACATTTGAGGAAGCCGCAAAATACTAAGGAGGTGTAATGAAAGCCACAAGAAAAGAGTGCAACGCCGATGTTGGACTTGATTATGAAAATCTGGACAAGAAAGCGATAAAGGTCTATCTAAAGACTTTCTATCGGAAGTACCCGCTAATGCGATTTATAGACTGGTACTTGTGGGCATACGAGAAGATAAGGAGGAAAACAAATGGCAAGAAAGAGATACGCCGTGGCATATCACGGAAGTAATGGTGCATTACAGATAGTAGGCACAAGATTTGTGCGAGCGCCTAGTAAGAAGTGGGTGCTCGCTAACTGGAGCAAGATTACAGGTACAGACAAGTATACCATAGACAGCATAAATGAAATCAAAAAGGAGGAAACGTCAAATGGTAGAAGTTAAGTTTTACGAGAGTGTCACCGCAAGAAAGCAGGGCACAGTGTTTGGAGTGTTCAACATTCCGATTAACCCCGAGGAGATTCCTGCTACAAGTGAAAAACTCAAAGGAAAGTTCACAACGTCTGGCAAGGATATGTATGAGTTAGCCGAGGCGTGTCGAACAAAGCGAGTGGAAAAGGCTGTGTTCGAGTGCAAAGAACAGGCAATCGACCGCGTAAGAGCGTACATTCCTGAACACGGAGTTGTGGTTGCATCTCTGGTAGAGAAGACAGAGGACAGCAGTCGTGAAGAAGAAATAATCAATTGGATTATGGAACACGATACGCTTACAGAGGACTTCAAGAGAAAGTTCCCTGACCTATATGAAAAGTACAAGGAGGAAACAGTATGAACAAATTTAAGGTAGGAGACATCGTTACAGGAACCGAGGCAGCAGAAGAAGCCTATTCGGTTACAGGAAAGGGCTGGACTGGAGAAGTTATTTGGGTGAGTGACAGCGGTAATACCATACAACTCACAAACGCAAAGGGTACATTTAAGCCCACAGTTAAAGCCGAACATTTTAGATTAGCGACCGAAGAGGAAAAGAGAAAGGCAGGCTCTGTTATGAGAAAGTTTAAAAGAGGAGATTGGGTAATAGGCAACAAGAGCGCAGACGCATACGGTAAGACTAAGTGCGGATGGGTTGGCGTAGTAGTAGATGTCGATACCTGTGGCGATGGCGCAGAGAAAATAAAAGTTAAAGGCCCAGGGTTTAACGACGCAGGTGTGTGGGTACTGTCAGAACGATTTGACCCCTTCCATACTACATCAAACTGTCCAGAAGACTTGTCCAACGGCATTAAGGACGTAATCTTCAATGCGCCAGCGACAATCGTATTCTGGAATGACGATACAAAGACCGTAGTTAAGTGCGGTGAAGGAGAGAAGTATGACCCAGAAAAGGGTCTCGCACTTTGCATCGCCAAGAAGGCGCTTGGAAACAACTATGGCTACTATGAGCCTTTCAAGAAGTATCTTGGAAAGTATCGTAAGAAGGAAAGCAAGAAGGCATCTGCAAAGAAGCCTGTTGCGTCTACGACCAAGACTAAGAAGCCTATCGCTAAGAAGACGGCCACAAGAAAGACCACATCTAAGAAGTGATACAGTGGAACGACCGCTGACACAAATAAACTATCCCAAAGGAGGAAGTTAAAATGGAAAAAAAGGATTTGCTTAAGGATTCTGAGAAGTTCAGAAACAAGGACGGCTTTGGCTACGTTCACGGTGAACTTAGCAACAAGGTAGAGTGCAAACTCTACATCGCAGGAGATGGTAATGCAATCGAGGCGCTTGCCTACGAATTGATAAACAGACTCTCTGAGGAGAGAGGTATTCCTGTTCCGTTGCTCCTTACAAGGATGCTCCTTATTCATTCAATGGACCAGGATGACACATCCGACGAGGATGATACACTGGAGATTGAGTGATTGCTCCTCGGAGCAACATTTAATCTACTATAACTATACAACAACTATACAACACGATTGAATGGCGCAAGAAATAACGCTTGCAATCCATTCAATCGTTTAGTATAATGATTAAGAGTTGCAAGCGCAACAAACAAAATAATAACGATTCCATAGGAGGACTAATTCAATGAGAAGAAATCTCGATACCGCAAAAATGCTTATCCGCTTCTACAATGACCAGGCAGGCACAGCAATTTCTCTGACAAACAAGGACGCACAGGAAACAGTGTTTGTCTGTCTGGAAAGGATTGGTGGTGATTACATCTACGTCAAGAACCACATTAGAAAGTGGGTAGATGAACATCTGGAAGAAGGTCTGTTAGCAGACAGATTTGAGGAATGTTTCGAGGCAATCGAAGTTCCTCGATACGCATTTAAGACTTCCGAAGAAAATCTCGGAACAAGCCTCGATATTATCGGCAAGGCTGTCGCTGACTTAATCGTACAGACACAGGCCGAAAACATCGAGAAAGATATAATGGGCAACGTGCAGGAAGAAGTTAGAAACTTCATCAGCAAGGAGTACGGACCGATTGAGAGAAAGATAACGGTCGATGTCAGCGGTAAAAAGGCAGAACTTCACGGAGTTCTCCACGCACAGTTCGACAATGTTCTTCACTTGGTCAGCAAGAATATTCCTGTGTTCTTAGTTGGGCCTGCTGGTTCAGGAAAGAACGTACTCTGCAAACAAGTTGCTGAGGCGCTTGGTTTGAAGTTCTACTTCACCAACGCCGTAACTCAGGAGTATAAGTTGACTGGTTTTACTGACGCTATGGGTAATTACCAGCCCACTCAGTTTTTCAAAGCCTTCACGGAAGGCGGTCTGTTTATGTTAGATGAAATGGACGCGTCAATTCCTGAAGTGCTTAACATTCTCAACGCCGCAATCGCAAACAAGTATTTTGACTTCCCGGCACCTATCGGTTATAAGGAAGCACATCCCGACTTCAGAGTAGTTGCCGCAGGCAATACGACAGGTCACGGCGCTGACTATCAGTACGTAGGAAGAAATCAGTTAGACGCGGCCAGCCTTGACCGATTCCTCCCGATTCCTGTTGACTACTGCAAGGAGATTGAGGACAGTCTCGCAGGAAGTACAATGCTCGCAGACTTCTGCCGTGCATTTAGAGCCGCCGCAAAGAAAGTTGGTGTTGGCATCATCGTTTCTTATCGTGCCATCAGCAATCTCGCAAATGTGCTGGATGTTATGTCTGTGGAAGATGCCATCAGATATTGTCTTGTCAAGGACTTAGAGAAGGACGATGTTAACCTCATAACAAATGAGTTGCCTAACTCTGACTACAAGACCGCGTTAAGACACGTTTGGGAGAAGATGTAAGGAGGATGTGAGATATGTCCATCATCAAAGAAAAGAAAGTTGACCTCGGCACAGGGCGTTCTCTTGACGCCAAGATTGAGTTCTATAACACCGTAAACGAAATGGTCAATGACTGCAAGACCAGACCAGTTAGACACAGTATCTACAATATGAAGAACGAGACTCTTGAGGAAGACTGGTGCGGAGTTAAGACATATCAGGAGGCGCTTGACTTGCTCGCGTCAGGTTATCAGCCTGTAGTTGATGCGTTCAAGACCGAGTTAAAAGTGCCTTCAAGAGACGGCACAAGGTTCTCATTTGATAACAACATTATGGGATTTGCACCTGTTGTACCTCTCGCACTGAGCGGAGTTCCTAAGAATATGCTCAATACACAGATGAAGCCTATCAAAGCAAAAGTTCTTGATGTGTACTATGACCTTACAGCAAATTGTAGTAAGACGGTTGACCAGTTCATCGAAGCAGGAAAGACACTTCTCGGTGCGATACTCGGACTTGAAAAGCAGGGATATAGATTTAATCTGTATGCTGTTCAGTCCTATACAAGCAAAGGTCAGGGCACAACGGATATTCTGTGTATCAAGATTAAGTCCAGCGATAGACCGTTAGACTTAAAGAGAATGAGTTATCCTCTTACCCATCCGTCGTTCTTCAGAGTAATCGGATTCGATTGGCAGGGCACAAGTCCAATAACAAGAAATATTGGCAGTGGAAGAGGTCGTGCTTTAGGGTATGACTACTCAAAAGAGGAGATAAGAGCACTGGCAGATGCTATGTTTGGAAATAACGCAACATACATCTCCTGCTCAACTCTGATAGACAACAACTATAACAAAGAGACTTTAAAGGAGATGTTCACAAATGTACAACCGAAGAAATAATGCCACGAGTATTGGCAAAGATAAATGGATTCGATGTGTGTGTTGTGGACACAAACTCGGTAAGTCCATTATGCACAGCGACAGGAATGATTGTATCGTAGAGATTAAGTGCCATTCGTGCAAGACAATCAACATCTGTATGGTAAACAAGGAGGCAGAGTAAAATGGCAAGAAAAAAGACAACAGTAAAGTTTAACTTGGGTGATATAATTGTCGCCCACGACGGTGCCCCATACGGTATAACAAGAGACGGATGGAAAGGAACAGTCACCGACATTGATGATAGTAGACCAATGGACGAAACAATCCGAGTAGAAAATCTAACAGGGTATAAGGGTTGTCACGCGTGGGTTAATCCCAAATACTTTGACTTAGTACAACACACGGACCCTGAGTTACCCAAAGAGTTTCACGTTGGAGACTGGGTAATAGGAAATGAGCGTGCAAACGTATATGGCGTTACAAAAGAAGGATGGATTGGAGAAGTTACAGAAGTCTGCACAAACGGACGCATCCACGTTAAATCACGCGGAGATTCCAGTCACTATGATGGCATCGTTTTTGCCGCACGATTTGACTTATACGAAGGCAAGGTAAAAGAAGAATGGAAGAAAGAAAGAACTGAACTGCCTGAGAACTTCACCAATGCTCAGTTATACGCTTTCTTGTTTGGATGTACTCACGCAGGCTGTCCTGCCGCAGGTTGTTCTGAGTGTCCTGGTGACGGTAATTGTAAAGAAGCCGCAAAGTGGTGGGATAGTCCGTACAGTTCTGACAACGCAAAAGTCTCACGCGTACTAGTTCCTGCTGGATTGTCCAGAACAATTCCCGAGCGTAATGGAGAGCACGTTAAGACAAAAAAGAAGGGACTTGACGGACTCTGTGAGGAATACAATTACAGCGACAGTGCAGGCTTGAAGTATATTGCAGACAACAACCTCTGCACTACTGATGAACAGAAGACAACGCTGGAAGTATTAAGCCTGCTTAATGAGTTGATATATGTATATGGCTCAGAAAAGCACCGCGAAATCGAGTACAGAGCAAGGTATACACAGTTGCTTAAAGTTCTTGGAGTTCGTCTTGACAAAGAAGGCAACGCGTATGTAAAGAAGGAGGAAAAGAATGGATGAGTTTGTCGGTGTCGTAGCACCACTATACGACGAACTGATGCGAAGCGGTAAAAACATCTTGATTGCAGGAATGACTGGTTCAGGTAAGTCAACAATACTTAACGGAATAATCAACTCAATCCTGTATGAAGATGCGGCAGAACATCAGTTGCTTTTAGTGGACTTAAAGCGTGTGGAGTTTAGCAAGTATAAAGATACTGCCCATTGTATTGCGTTTGCAAAAACTCCAGGAGAAATCACAGTAGTGTTGGACTATCTACGCCGAACTATCATTGACAGACTTGATAATATGGAACGCAGAGGTCTTGAGAAATGGGACGGTATGACCATTCATCTGATAATTGATGAAATGGCAGAACTTATGCTTAATGGCAGAGAGTTCGCGGACGCACTACAAAGTATATGTCAAATGGGACGTGCCGCAGGTGTTCAAGTAATCTGCGCTACACAGTGTCCGCTTGCATCTGTAATTCCTACGAGAATAAAGGTCAACTTTGCAATAATCATAGGATTGCATACTGCAAGGGCACAGCACTCAAGAAACATAATAGATGTCAATGGATGTGAGGACTTACCAATGTATGGTCAAGCACTCATACTCTATCCAACCACGGGATTAAAACGAGTAACAGTTCCTTTAATTCCGTCGGAATGGATAAAGAAGATAATAGAAAGAAACAAACGAAAGTAACCACAACATCTGCGTGATTTCTTATATGCAATAATACAAGCGATAAAAAGAAAATAAATAAAACGTGCAGAAAGCGAGGAACTATATGGCGAAGATAAATGAAGGCTGTACTCTGACTGTTAAAGAGTACAGTCCAAGAGTAATCGAAGTATCTGCGGTATATAACAACAGATTTATACGCCGAGTATATATCGGACGCAATAAAGCACAAGCAACGAAGAAGTTTAAGGACGCACTGAGTAAAGGAGAAATATAAGTATGAACATTGTAAAATCAGGCAACTCAATCTCAATCTATGGAGAAGAAGTACAGACGTACAAGACACTTCCAGTTGGAACTTATCGAGTATGTTTCTCTCCTATGGCAGGCTTTAGTCTTCAGCCGCACGACGATTTAATAACTGAGGAGAAGATTTATGGCAATACGCGTGAGAAAGTGACTAAGGTACTCCGCACGTTTGATACGTTTAATAGAAATATGGGCATAATCTTATCAGGGCCTAAAGGTGCGGGTAAGTCGATGTTCGCCAGATGTCTTGCAACAGAAGGCAAAAAGCAAAATCTGCCGTTGATAATTGTTGATGGTTCTTATGCTGGATTGTCAGACTTCATTTCCAAGATTAAGCAGGAATGTATCGTGTTGTTTGACGAATTTGAAAAGACCTTCGACAGAGAAAACGGAGAACAGGAGCCGTTGCTGTCCTTGTTCGATGGCTTAGACTCTGGCAAGAAGTTGTTTGTTCTCACCTGTAATGATACGTTAAAACTTAGTGAGTTTTTACTCAACAGACCAGGAAGATTTCATTATCACTTTGAGTTTGGCATTCTTAGCGAAGAAGAAATGACAGAGTACCTAGAGGACACGCTCGTGGACACAGCAAAGAAGTATATTCCAGAAATTATCTTGGCTAGTGGTCTTTCGGAATTTACGTATGACATCTTGAGGGCGGTAGTGTTTGAACTCAACAACGGATATACGCTGAAAGAAACGTTGGAGGATTTAAATATTGAACGCTCAAGGTATATCACAGGAAGTGTAAGCATTGAGTTTGAAAATGGCGTAACAGCGTACACAGAAAGGGGTGGATGTACAATAGACCTTAGGGACGATGATAATATCGTATACTGCGTACTTGACAATAAAACACTCCCCGAAGAACTTAGAGCGTGTAACAAACGAGACACCTATATCACACTACACTTTGATTCTGAAAGTTTTATACGTGAGAACGGAACTACGTTGCTCAATCCTGAGTGTGTGAGACTTGAAACGGAAAACGATATTTCAGATGAAGAGTTGCACGACCGTATGGACGAACTGTTATCCTCACTGGTAACTAAGCGCATAGTATTTAACAGAGTGATGCAGCCTAGACGTGGCAAACTCGTATAAATAAAAAGGAAAGAGAGGCAGTACACTATGAAAATTATCAAAGGTTCAACAAAGACAGGACAGGCGTTATTAGCAAGAGCAAGTCGTTTTGAAGGCACGGACTTAGATGACGTGTATGGCAGATACTCGTCGGCTAAGGCGTCTGCTATGCGTGACTGCAAAGCGTGGTGTGACGCCGTGAACGGAACGAACTTTCATATCATCAGTCACAACGGCTGGGGATTCTCTGTCGCTTGGAAGTACGTGAATGACAAAACAGGCGAAATTATGACGCGCATCGAAACGCCGAGCAGTACGTACATCATAGATGGCTCAAGAGCGAAAGGAGATATAAAATGATACCCTTTGAAGAAGGCGATATTGTAGTTTGGACTGAAAAAGGCAAAAAAGAATGGCCTACTTATGCGGATGTGGACAGGCTCGAAGTAGACGAATTAGACGAGGAAGATAGGTCATTAGACATACGAATAAAGTTTGAGCGTAACGGTGAACCCCATACGTTGTGGATAAATCACGATATGATTACAAACGCTCCCGAAGACAAGGACTGTCCTGAGACATCCAACTTAGCGATGTATACAAAGGTGTTTGGTCTTACTCCGAGTACACACAAATGTCCCCATACTAACTGTCATACCTGTCCAGCAAAAAAGTATAAGAAACCGAGCGGAGGATGTGATACAGAAAAATGGTGGAAAAGTGAATATACAGGCGAGTTCAGCGTCAGTGCTATAACAAAGAGACCTGATGTAAATCCTGAGCGCAAGAAAACAACATTAACAGGTCTTGCAGGACTTTGTGAAGAGTACAATGCCAGTGACTATGACGGACTCACGTACATTAGAGACCAAGGACTGTGTACTACACCAGAACAGAGAAACAAACTGGAAAAACTGTTAATGCTGAACGACCTGCTGTATACGTTTAACTCGGAAAATTACAGTGAGGCAAATTACAGAGCACAATACACTCAGTTGTTAAAGGAACTCGGAGTATCTTTAGACAAAGACGGAAATGCTTATGTAAAAGAAAAGAAGAAAGGAGAAGAACAATGAAGTTAATAATTGATATTCCCGAATGGTTGTATGAAGAGTGTAAGCGCGAGCGATACACTGAAACCTTACGTGCCATAATAGCAATTGGCGTACCCTGCGAGCCTAAAAAGGAGGAGATAAAAAAGAATGAAAACTGAATTTGCCTATATGAAGAAGTATAAGACCAAGACATATTGCATTATGTATCAGTTAGGAAAATATGTAGTAGCGGAAATGCACAAGAGCGAAAAAGGCACACTGTGCATAGCGTTGCGCACATACAAGACCCTTAGTGGAGCAGAGCGTTACTTACTTCGAGTAGCAGGTGTGTGTGATGGAGCAACAAAGCCTGAAATACTCTATGGAACAGAGCAGTTCATTCGTGAAGGAACTTATTGGAGGTGATAACAATGACCAACGAGAAGATGCTTGAAGAAATCGGCAAAGGCAAGAAAAGATTTTCGCCTGAACTTATTGAAAGTCTGGTAAAGTTCTATGATGAATTTGACCCGTATGGTGTTCTTGATTTTTACGGAGACATAAGCGTAAAGTCACGCCGAGAGAAGATGAAGACAGACATTAGATACCTGCTCAAAAACGACCCTGAGCAGGTAATCAGCGACATTAAATATGCGATGACGGAGGCATAACTATGAAACTGATAATTGATATACCCGAAGAAGAATATAATAAAATCTGCAATTACGATGGTATGAATATTACTCGTATGATGAGTACCATTAAGAACGGCACACCCATAACCGAGGGTGATTTGATAATGTTCCGTACTTTAATGACGGAAATAGCAAACAAGGGTTTGCCCTTTGAAGAAGTCCTTTTGCTTATCGACAATGCCTAGACATTTGTTGTTGATTGCGAATGGGAAGAATGACAAACGGAGTTATTATTCCTATTGAAAGACTGCAAGATGAAGTAGAAGATATGAAAGGAGAAGAAGAATGACCAAAGAAGATTTTGAACGTGAACTAGTGGCTCGTCTTGAGGATATTCGCGCACTGTACAAAAAGTATAATCCAGAGGCGTATGCGGCTGGAAATGAAGAATACTTAGCAATAGGATTGGTAAACGGAACAATTCAGGCAAACAACAGACACTATAAGATTGGGTGTCCTGATAATCTGTTTCCAGTTGACTTATTTGTAGGCAAGGAGGCATAAGTTGATGTGGAATCCAACAGAGTCACTATCGAAAGAAGCAATACAACCAATTAAAGATTACTGTACCAGCAGAAACTATAAGTGTAGAGGATGCAGATATAGTATTAAATGGATAGCGAAAGACTATACGGGCAAAACCGTGACTTGCATATTCGGGGACTGTCCGTGTTCTTGGCCAACAGAAAAAACATAACATTAGAAAACAGGAGGAATAATCAAATGAGTACAAATTCAAGAATAGGCATTTATGAGAACGGCGCAGTAAAATCTATCTACTGTCATTGGGATGGATATATCGAGCACAATGGAGACATTCTGAACAGATGTTACACCACAAGAGAAGAAGTACAAAAACTAATTGCTCTCGGAGATTTATCTTCGTTAGACGAAACAATCGGAGTTAAGACAGACTTTAACACACCTAATCCTGACCAGTGTGTTGCGTATCATCGAGACAGAGGAGAAGAATTAGTAATATCTGCATCAGATTTGGAACACTTTAGAACCTGGGAAGAATACAACTATGTATTCAAAGACGGAGAGTGGTGGGTTTCGTGTGATGAAACAGATTTTAGACTTAGACCACTAAAAGAGTTCTTGTAAAAGTCGAAAGTTTCAAGTACAATAGAAACATCAAATCAGAGGTGTTACTATGAGCGAGGAAGAACTTGAACTGTGGTTATTATATATTGCGGAACAAGATACTTCTGATAATCAGAACCTATAACTAATAACCCTCCCATATTCTGACGCAAGCGGGGCAATAGAAATATTGCTCCGCTTTGTTTTATAGTATGATTTATGATGTATTTTATAGTGTACTTATTTCACGCTACAATGTGCTTTATTTCGCTTTGCAGTATAAAATAATATAGAGATATGTTTTATATTGCAAAGCGAAAACAGACGTACTACAACGCGAATAAACAAACGGCAAAAAATAAAAGATAGGGGAGAGCAGATTAAGTTCTGCTCTCCCCTTTTTTTGTGCAAAAAGTTCAGGTCACGGACGAGGCATCAGGTCAAGGAAAGTTTCTCCATAACCATAGCATCTAATTTGTCTAGCGCATCCTGATTTTCCATAAGGAATTTGCTCACAGCACCTTGTCCGTGCATCTTATCCTCAGTAATACCGGGAATAGTAAACCACGCCTTAGTCGGCTCTGCTATAAGACCATAGCGCAAAGCGACTTCAACTAAGTCGGCAACATAATCAATACCATTCCAATTAAGAGTATAAAATCCAATACGTCTGTCAGGTGGACAAGTCTTGTTCTTAACTACCTTAAAGTTTATAAGTGTGCCATCAGGCGTCTCTGTGTTGTTAGACAACTTTGTGCCGTTTTCATCAATGAAGTTTCCTTTACTAAACTCAACACGCATAATGCAAATATGCTTCCAAGCACGTCCACCAGGAGTTTTATATCCGCCCCAAGTGCTGTTGACATCATCTCGCACCTGATTTATTCCTATAAAGGTGCAATTATACTTAGCGCAAAGCATCTCAATCTTCTTGGCAAATCTCGAAAGAGGTCCACTAATACCGCCAAAAGACTTTTCATCGTAATCCTTGTCTAACTCGTCTTGTGATACCATAGCGGCAATACTATCAAGAACTACAAGACCAATCTCACCTGTCTCGATAGCATCAGTAATAAGGTTGAATATCTGCTCTGCGCTCTGTGTCTTAGGCTGTAACAGATACATTCTATCCGTGTCAACACACAGTTTTTGTGCCCACTCGCTATCGAGGGTATTTTCAACATCACAATAAAAAACATCACGCTCGGAATAATTCTTATTTTCTTCCGCTTTTTGGCGCTCTAACGCCTGAAACTGTCCAGCGATGTCTAATGCTGAGGTAGTTTTGCCGCCGTGCTCCGCGCCATAGAACTCAATAACTTTGCCAATGGGAACACCACCATACGTACAATAATTTGCTCTAGGAGAAGTAAAGGGAATTTTATTGTAGTTATAACTTGCTAATCCCTTAAAGATAATCTCCTCTTTTACTTTCTTGTTGACTTCTGACAATAGCGCGTCCATTTTACTCGACATTTAAAACACCTCTTTCTTCTAATATTGTTCTTACACCATACATATCTAGTATCGTTTCACACAAATCTTCCCACTCTCTATCACACACCCCGTAATTAAAAAATCCACGCAAATAATCTTCGGAAATTGCTATCAAGTCAGAGTATTGTAACTGAATACTTCCAGAAACCATATCAGACAATTTTTTGTTATTGAGCGTATATCCGTTTTCTTCCATCAACACGGGAAGACTAACATTAAAGCGATAAATTTGGGTGCTTGCATCTAATACCCACAACAGAGGAGCCTCGAAAACTATTCTGATACAGGTTGTTGTCTCAAAATATTCTTTAGGAGACATTCTTGAAGGGTTAATAGGCCACTGAATTTCAGTTATGCGTAGCATCACGTACCTCCCATCATTTTAGTAAGGTCGATTTCCTGCATCCTGCGTGAAATCGCCTTTTTACAAGACGATAAAAGTTCCTGCGCGTTATCTACTTTTGATTTTACAATTTTGTATGCTGACTTATACGCAATATCTACTAATTGCTCTTGCTGTGAGGCTAACTCTGCAAGGGTGTTCTTATCGTCAATAGTGCCCTTTTCAAGACTGTTTCTTGTTGTGTTATACATCTCTTTGTATACAGCGGTTGCTATTGAACTTCTTAATCCCAACTGCTCACACATACCACCTGCAAAATAAATAAGGGAAGACAGATTAAGACAGAAAGTTTCAAGTTCCTGGTCAGTGGGAGGATTGTCTTTCTGACACAATCTATCATCAATATATGCAACGTAATCATCAAGGTCTTTTACATATATCTTAATAATATCGTCAACGATAGCATCCATTTGCTTTGAATTATCTTCAATATGAAGTTTGATAGCGTTAATCTTTTCCAGTTCAATGTTGTCAAATTTGCTCATTTTAGTCTCCTCCAGTTTGGGTGTTTATTTTCCATATCTTTAATTAGGCGAAGTGACTTACAGAAAAGCGTAAGCCAAAGCCCAAAAAAGAACAAAACAAAAATCGAGGCTATTATTAACAGAATAATTACGATGCCTATAATCTTATCTACCATATAAATCCTCCAAAAACTGTTTCATCTCGTATTCAAAATAAACTCTCTTTTTCTTTCCGGGAACAATCAAATGCGGTATTTTGTTTAAGTCCTTTATATTTAGAGACTTATATCCAAACCACATCAGTGTCTTAATCATATCTATTGATACCCATACAGTTAAATCGTGGTCAATAAACCATATCATAAAGCCTGCTATTACCCCTGGCTTTAGTGCTTTCTCGCTCATTCCTTTTAGTTGCTTTTGTCGTATACAAGAAAAGGGAAGGGTGTTGCCTCTATGCGACTTACACTCAACATAAATTTCGTGAGGCTTTTTATACACGATAAAGTCAGAAGGATTATCTACTCCTTTTAGTTTCTTAGGAGCATCTCGTAAGCGGTCAATAGAAATATCTTGAACCAACTCAAACGACTTCTTTACCGCATCTTCAAACTTTTTGCCTAAATTATTCTTCTTTGCCATCGCTGTTTTTCTCGCACAAGTATTTATAATTGCAATACGCACACTTTTTAGGTGACGCGTCTATAGGTAATGGTGGGAGAACTTCCTTCTCAACATACGACTGACACTCTGCGATTAAATCAATTATACTGTCTCTTTCGCTATCTGTTACGTTATACATAAACGCTTTGTAGTCTACAATATCACGATTGATATAAACGAATAAAACGCTATCTATCTTTAACTCTAAACTATAAGTACGCGCTTGATTATAATGCTTAGGGTCAACTTCTTTTCTATCTTTCCACTTAAAGGAACTCTCTGTCTTGAACTCTACGATATAATATACTCCCTGATACTTTATAATTCCATCGCAAAGAAAACTAATATTGCGCTCTCTGTCATATAACTTTGTCTCGTTACCACACTGGTCAACTATGTCAAGATACGCGTCAAGACCACGTGATTTAACGTACTCTGCAACATCTATGTATTCACAGTCAAACCCATTCTCTTTCATTTGCGCGATTGCGTTCTGTATTCTGGCGTGTCTATCTGTGCCACTTTCGCATATACCGACAAGTGTATAACTACTATCTGAAACTGGAGTAGCGCCTATAACTTGATAATACATAGACCGCATACAGTTCATTCCTGATGGCTTGTATGTCTGAGAGGGCATACGAGCGTTCTTCATATCCCCTATTTCAATAGACCTTTTTAAATCATCTAAAAACTGCTGTTCAATGGGAACACTTTTATTTGCTCTATCCAACGCCTTAATAACTGCTTTGAGGGAATTTCTCGCCATTAGTTACTTCTCCTTTTATAAGATACTCGGCTTTAACGAGAGGGAAATCAACAAAACCTGCTATGAATTTCACATAAAAAATCCGAGGAACCCTACTATGACGTGGTAGAGTTTTGGCTGAGGTGGCAGGAATCGAACCTACGAGTGTTGGAGTCAAAGACCAATGCCTTACCGCTTGGCGACACCTCAGTGTTTTTGTGAAGTAGACTAGGACTCGAACCTAGTAGGGAAATCTCCTGATTTCCTGCCTCCTATGTCAAATGCAACTCGGACGCTATGTTTACCTATCCATCACTACTTCATATTTTACCTACTTACCGTCAAGCGTCGCGAACACTTGACGGATTCGGTATCGCACTCTACCTTGTTTCTATACCGCGCGGTTGAGTTGGTAAACTGGCGGTATAGGACATTCTTCCCGATGCATCGTTTAACTCTCACGCACTTGTTTACGAGTAGAAGTTTGTCCTACTGGTATAGGGCAGATAACATAGCCGTAACGCTCGACATTTCTGATATCTTGTGACCAGCCATTATTCCATTACGTTAACGGATTTGCATTATCCGAATTGGTGACCGTTCAACCCTATTGGTGATAAGTTTTTGAAAAGATACCTAACAAACTCTTTTACAAGGCACAAGAACTTTCATTAGCATTGAAAACTGAAGATTGCTGTATGTGCCTTTAAAATACTCACCGAGACAGTTTTTGTGTGGTTGATACTATTAAGTTTGAATTATATACGGAGTCATATTGTATGAACAAGCGCCTCGGTGAGTATCTTCTTATTTAATCTCTCTTTCTTTGTTGATATAAACATTATACTACACGATTAACTATTACTCAACAAACTAATTGTAAACAATTTGTAAACTCAAAAAAGTGTAGTCTGTCTATCAGCAAGATGTTTCTTCCAACATACTTCGCCATAACCACGCTCACGCGCCTCTTGTGTCTTTAATTGACGATTACAACGGAGACAGTTTTTATGTAGTCGCTTTTCTGGTAGCCATAGTGCGCCACCGCATTTCTCAAAGTCTGTCATAGAATTTGCACCAGTAAATAATCAACGGCAATCGTTTCATCAAGTTGCCCTGTTATTATGTCTTTCTGTATTTTCTGTATAGATTTTAACACATTTACCAGTTCGCCGTCAGTATATTTATCCGCTTTTTCTTTTGCGCATTTTACTTGCCACGCGGTTAGTCCAGTTGCTTTACAAACATCTCTGCTTTCACACGCCTGAACTTGTAGCACCTGTTTTGCATTATTATACAAGACAGACAGAATGACCATATTTGCTTCACCAATCTGCTTACACTGGTCAAACAAATAATATGCTCTCTTAACCTGACGTTTAAGAATAGCATCAACTAGGTCAAACACGGCGTCTTGTGGGGGAACTGCTATTGCGCCATCTTTTACAAGATACTCAAAAACACTGTCAGCATAACAAGATGGAAGAGAATTGTCTGTCTCTTTATCGTAGCCTTCTTCTACTAGCCATTCTTTATATTGCTTTATTTTGTCTATCTCTAATAAAATGCGTGAATAGTCATTCTCGCATATAGCGATTAAACGCTCACAATTTGCTCTATTTAGCGTTGTAAGACGTTGACAATACTTTACAAGCATATCGACTGATAAATGCTCAAATAAGACTATTTTATCAGCGTTAGCCTTATAGAACTTCGTGCGCTTATCAACCGTTGTAAGTAGGAGAATTACAACATTATCATTCAAGTTGCCTTGTGCTAGTCGCGTTTGTACTGTCTCGTCTTGTAATATGTCTTTATCATCTCGAATTACATACACACAAGCAGAACCAAACAACACGGGACTAGTCAGTTCTGGCCAAACTTCAGACAGACTATCCACGCGTCTAACATCATATCCGAGAACCTCGGCAATCTTATTGATGTAAATGCGCTGAACCTCAAATTCATCACCTGTAAATATATAATAAGGACGAATTGTACCGTTCTTAATATCTGTCTTTACATCTGTAATGTTCATAACAAATCACCTGAAAGCATAAACCAATGTACCCAAGAAGGAACTTCGTTTATTGGTTTTCCGCCGTATTTAACAAATATAAATACCTCAAATACAATCAAAGCCAAGATAAGAACTATAAAAAACGCGTGTATACAAAAATACAAAAATCGCCAAAAGCCCTGCGAACCATTCTTTCTCTTTTTACTCATAACCATTCCTCTCGAATAGATAAAATCCAATTGTCGAAAAGCATTTGCAGATTTATGCCGCGAATGTTTAATTGCTGTGCGTAATCACCAGTCACGGCGATTGCTCTTGCATACTTTAATGGGTCTTCTGCTGAACGCATTTTACTCACACAAATAGAGTTAAACATCTTCCAGAAAAGTCTAAGACTATACTTATCATCTTCTCCCTTTAATGCTATCTTCTCTGAAATCTTGAACGCATTACTGCCTTCTACTTCTGCGATATTATCAATTACAAGGGTTACGTACTTAATAAATCCTGTCAAATCAGTTGACCATAAGCAATCAATATCGCCCGGGTTAGTTGCCGTATCAAGTGCGAACTCTGTTTCTTTTTCTGACCACTTGGTCATATCGTATGCTTGATTTACATAGTCACACTTCTCCTCATAAGAATAAGGCTCAAGCATATAAGTAACACCGCGACTTCTTATTGTTGAAAGCAAGTTGTCCTCATTCTCACACGTAAGAATAAAATAGGCGTGTTTCGGAGGCTCCTCTGTCACCTTGAGTAAGGCGTTAGCCGCGGCAAGCGACATATTATCGCAATCAGGAATAACGTAGAAGATAGGCAAGTCTGCTTTATAACACGTCTCAATAATACTACGAATTGTATCTACCTTAACATCAGGAGCAATCCACGCAGGGTGTCCCATCATTTGTGCAACAGCAGTGGCTAATGTTTTCTTACCGCTTCCCTTTTCACCTATAAAAATAGAAAATCTAGGAAACTTGTCTCTCTCAATCTGTCCGCTAATTCTATCTAATAAATTTGTTTGTCCAATCATTATCTTACCTCTATTGTTTCTAAAAATTTATCAAGTACCAGTTTGCAAAAGTCTTTACCCATATACTCCGTATCTGCGTACCACTTATCATCTTCTTTATAGAAAGTGACTTCACCAAAGCCTATATTTGCAGACCAACGAATTACAAAACCATTACCTAACATACAAACTTCTATAATCTTTAAATTATCTATTTCCATAATTATTCTCCTGTAACACACCAAGACTCTATCCTTGCTTTAGGATTTGAGTCCCATTTTATATCATTCTGTAACTTAATCAGTGACGCCAGCAACTCCGCAGATGGCGAGAATGTCTCAAACGTATCTATAACCTCTTGAGTAGTTGCACATTCCATATACTCTGAAACGCCGAGATTATACTTAATGCCGTCAAGAACAAAATTTGTGAAGTGCTTGATGAACTGTTTTAAGTCATAGCCACTCATAAATATGGTGTTTATCATATTTAGTTTATCTGTCACATTGTCCTCTACGACTGCGCTTAACAGACTGCACATAACATCGTAATCAGGCAATCCAAGTGCTTTTATTACGTTGTCAATCGTTAACTCATTAGAGTACGCCAAACACTTATCGAGCATTGTCAAGGCATCTCGCATACCTCCCTGTGCCTGTTTTGCGATATACTCTAGCGCAGGCATAGAAACTCTAATCTGTGGATTTTCTTTATCCTCCTCTTTAAGAACAACTATCAATCTATTCCGAATAGCCTGCTGACTTATCTTATGGAAATCGTACCGCTGTACTCTTGAAAGAATTGTTCCTGGAATTTTTTGGGGGTCCGTAGTACAGAAGATAAAGATAGACTTTGCAGGCGGCTCTTCAAGAACCTTTAACATAGCCTGCCAAGCACTGTTGGATAATGCGTGGCACTCGTCAATAATAAACACCTTGTATTCACTATCAAGACTTGCCGTTTTTGACTGCTGAATTATATCTCGAATATCGTCAACGGAGTTATTACTTGCGGCATCAAGTTCAATAGGAGAACCCTTGCCTTTATTTATCTCATTAGCAAATATTCTTGCACACGTTGTCTTGCCTGTTCCTGCTGAACCGCAAAACAAATACGCATTTTTAATCTCACCAGTTTTTAACTGTTGTTCAAGAATGACTTTGGTCGCAGACTGCTCTACGACCTCGTCAAACTTCTGTGGACGGTACTTAACTGCCAAAGAAATCATATATTAAAAACCCTCTCTACTTGGAAAATTAAATCCTGACGTAGTATCTGTGTCTGATAATGCTGAATAGTCCTCTATGATTGATATACTATCGGGATTGTCCTTGAACTGTAAGAAACATAAACACAGATTGGACACTGTTTCTTCTAGTTCGTCGAGTTCTGCCATTCTGCGCTTAAATTTAGTATAAGCAAAAACGAATAAGCCAATAAGAACAGCACCAACAACAGCATTAACTATTCCTAAAATAACTGCTATTTCCATTATACTTCCTCACTATCTTTGCCTAAGATATAACTTGCATACTTTGTGCTGTCGCCAAAACGTGTCTTGCCGTCTTTCATAATCGTGTGAATGTTATATCCCATTCCTCTTAAATCGAAGATGATACCAGAAAGTCGCTCAATGCCATACTTATTGTGCATAGTACGATTTGTAACTTCATTACCTGCTTTAAGTTCGTTAAGAACCGCCTGTCTCTGACCTTTCATTGTTATTCCTCCTCTGTTGCGTACTTTTTAGATAGTTTTTGTGTAACTTCTGCGCTATATACAGCCAGTAAACTTATTGCAAACTTAGCCATATCTTTGTCGTGCTCCTCTAGTGCATTTGCAACACTGATAGCCGACTCTGCCAGTACGTCAGTAAGTTGGTCTATCGAAACAGTAATCTTTTTGTTAATGTCTAGCATTTATTCATCCTCCTCGTCAACAAATCCATTCTCTTCTGCTTTTCTATTCGCCATCTGAAGATAATCGTCACAAACAGCAATAAGATTATAATAATCTCCTGCCATTGCTCTGCTCTGCATTTCTTCAACTTTATCTCGAAGTCCCTCATTCCTCAACGCTCTCGCAGTATAGCCCATAAGAGCAAATGCGTTACCGTCTTGTCCTACTAAATCATACTTTGTCATTGTATCACCCCCTGAGTATGTCACGTATCTTGCAGTAAGTCGCATAATCAAACTTACCATAAATAAGTTCTTCAACATCAAAGTTCGTCGCAGAACCAGAGATTAGATGATTGTAAATTGCAACAAAGTCCTCACAAGAAATAACACCATAAAGCGTTTTAAGGATTTCTTCAACGTGTGTTGTCATCTCTGGAATAGCAACTGGCGTGTTAGAACGATACTGCAACTTCGCATTATGCTCCGCCTTCCAATTTCTGTTTGCGTGCTGAAACTCAAGAACACCTTTGTCAAACTCAACATCAAAGAAGTCACAAAGAGTCCTAATAGTATTTTCGTTAGGCATAACTTGTCCACTGAAATACATACCAACACTGCCTTCAGGACGATGCAAGAACTCTGCAACTTCTTTAATCTTTATGCCCTTCTCTGCTCTTACTCTGTTCCAAAACGTGTCTTTTTTAGCATACGAATTTCTATTCATTTTTTGGCTTGTCCTTTCTTTCTTTTTCTTGTTGCACTCTAGCAACTGTAATCATTATAATAAATGTTTAATTATGTGTCAAGTATTAAATTTGTAAACAAATTATGAATTATGCGTACTTAGGTTTACCAAACGGAAACTCTACTCGATAAATGTTTTGATAGTTGCTTCCGTATCTGTACATTGTTCTGTAATCGGAAAAGTATAAATCAATATGACGCCTTTTAACTGCACTTCCCGTGTCCTCAACAACGTATAATCTGCCGTCGATTTCTAAATATGTACCAAACTTGTGATACTTCGGGTCTGCGGCACAAGTGCTTATAGTTCCTTCGTGACAGGTCGTACCGCTTGCTGTTATCTTACTGCCTGTCTCTTTATGATTATAAGCAGTTATATAGTAACGCCCTATCGGAACAGTTGCGTAAAACAAGCAGTTATATTCCTCAAGATTTTGTATTTCTTTGGTGTATGACACAGGAGTTAGCGCAAGCATAACATTCATTTTAGTATGCCATAAATACGCAATATGATAATTGCTTAATCTACCTTCTTGCTCAACAACTATCTCTTCGACTATTTCCTCAATAACTGTCTGCTCGTTTGCGGCTTTACTCTCAACAAGAACAAATCCGTACCCGAGAAAAAGATATGCGAATGTAATCAAGCAAACACACAGGTCACGTATTTTCATAACTACATTCCTTATCTATATGACGCACGTAATATTCAAGCGCCTTTTTAATATAATGAGAAACACACTTGGACTGCATAATGTTTTTAATAATATCCATATCCTCTTCTGTACTTAAATACACTTTAAACGATTTGTGATGTTCAAAAAATCTGTCTTGTTGTTCTTTGGAGTTGTATTTGCCCATATAGTCTCCTCGCTTTCTCACGACAGTATATCTAATTTTTGATACACCTGCATCAACTTAGGAAATTGAATTGCAATCCAATCTACCATTTGCTCAAAGTGTTCATCATCAAATCTGGCGTTTTCCATTAAGCCACTCTCGTCAAGAAACGCGTGTACTATTTCGTGGCGTAACACCTTATTAAAATGACGGTCTAAATTTGCGATATTTCGTACATCATTTGGGTCAACGGTTCTATCAATATAGATACAATGAATTGAGAAGTCACAAAGTCCCCATAATCCCTTTATCCCGGGTGTTTCTTTTTCAGTTGTCTCTTTGATTAAATATGTCTGTCCTAAAATATCCACAGTTGTCGGTAAGTTAATCATTATTACTACTCCTTTCATTTAAACAGTTCTCAACAATTCTTCCACAATGTGGACAAAATGCGTAATTGGCTATCATTAGACGATTACACTTGATACACCTAAATTGTAATCCACCTTCGCTAGGTTCTACTTTTAACTGTGTGCGTTCTGGCTGATAGTCTTTCTTTGCCTGTTCATATCCTCTGTCATAGGCTTTATGCAGATTGTTCCTACTATCAGACACTAAATTATTGATTTGAGTATACTTTCTAGCCATTGTTGTCTAACATCTCCTTTAATAGTAAAAATGTTTTTTCGTCAAGAACATAATAATTATTCCCGTCTCCAAAATCAAAAGCAAGTGCAGAATAAGATTTGCCCATAGCAAACATCTCTTCACGATTTTTGTCTAACCACTCTTTCTTAATTGAAAAAGACTTAGCAACGCTACACTTGGTCTTACACTCAATAAGCCAATCATCGGTTGTTACATCTCCAGCAACAAATGTAGCCGCACCGCTGTTAGGAACTTGTTTTCCGTTCACCGCATTTGCTACTTTCTTTTCCTGTCTACTGCTATAATATCTTGTTGCTCTTTTATTGTATGTCATTCTTCTTTGCCTCGCATTTCTGCTTTTTTGAATTTATGAAGTCTGTTCTCTTTACACCACTCACAACTGCCGTGATTTCGACACGTTCTGTCAATCGCCTTGCTCTTGCGATAAGGCTCGCGATGTTCTTTCCCGTGCTCTATTGCTTTATCGAGACTCATATTGACATCACCTTTCATTCTCTAATTCTCAATTTGCCACAAATTCGACACTCTGAATAATATATCCACGCTCTTCCTAAACGCAATCGGATAATAATACTTGGTGTATCGTAAATATGAATATGCAACTGTGACTGAAATTTTTTCTTTAATGCCATTCTGCATCACCTTTAGGTATAAACCTGATAGTATAAGATTCCGCACCCTCGTTCTGCAACATTTCGTAGCCGTTAATCAAGAAGTCATACACTTCAAGTATTTCTGTATCTGGTAAACATAAATCACAATACTCGCATAACTTTACTCCGTCGTCGTCCTTTCGACATTGTGGAAATTCTCCGAGTGGTCTGCTCTGCCTCTTGATGCACTCTCGCTCATTCTTTAAAACTTTAAGTATCTGTTCTGTGTTCATTCCGCACCGCCTTTCCGCATATCTGCTCCCTGTTTAATTTGAAATCTCTTGGTTAGGTTATCAGCCATAAGTTGTGTAGTGGGGAAATCAATATATTTATCATCAGACTTCATTAGGAATACTACCTTTCCCCAATCCTGTTCGTCAATCATTATGTCACTTAATACCAATTCAAAATGCCAAAGTTGGTCACAATAGAAGTAGTTATACATAAACTTATGTAAATCTTCTATGCTATCAGCCTCTCCACAGATTACAATCGGACCTTCATTATGACCAAAGCAACTCTCAAGTGTTTCAATCCCTTCGACATTATTGATGAGGCTTATAAGTTCTCTGATTTCGGGGTCAAGGTCATTAGGCATTTGTATCTTTGGTTTACCTTTAAGCATTCTCCTCTGCCTCCTCTAATCTCGCTCCACAATACCAACAATATCTTGGAATACCGTCCTCATCTTCATCGTGCCATTGCATTGTTTTACCGCAGAGTGAACAATCAGCAATATTATGACCGTAATCATTCCTATGATTTATCCACTTGCCTTGCGGTCTCGGTTCGATTACGCTCTGCAATTCCGCTTTCAAGTCTGCTACCGCCGTTTCATCAGCGGTTTCGGTAAAAACTGTTACTTGTGGTACTGGCGTGGCATTGTCGATAAGTGCTAAAAAGTGAAAAGGAAAATATTCAGAATTATCAAAACGGTTTTTTACCGCCTCTTTCAATGCCTCACGGCTGATTAAATCGTTGTTCATTGTTTCCCTCGCTTTCGGGTGCTTAGGTGTTATGTCATTCATTGTCGTTCTCCTTTCCTTCTGTTCTATCAAACGGGCACTCTGTAACAATTTTATACTCAACCATAGCATCAACAAAAGACGGACAATCTTTTTCACACCTTTCGTAGTATTCCTTAGATTTTTCCGCGAGAAACTTTAAAGTAAATCGCTTTGGTTCACAAGCACCTCCGTATAATGTCCACACATTGTCACGACAACAGTTCGCAAGGTAGTATGTCTTAGTTATTGTTTTATCAAACGATGTGGCTACTTTAGCCAAGTAATATACAGTATTACTCATCTTTTCCCTCGCTTTCTGTGTATTCGCTATTCCACCACTCTTTGTTGATTACTAATTCAATATGACTATTGAACTCGCCTAACTGCGGGTACGTGTGCTCTGTAAATATCTCGTTAGGTATCATTGACATTATTCTCTCACCATTAGTCATTTGTTGCCTCGCTCCCCTTATACTCGCTATTCCACCAATCTACCATTCTATATGAATAACAAGACATTTCTAAGCCGTAAGTTTTCAACGGACAATCACGACAGGACTCAGAAAGACATTTATCCATTCTCGGCTCAAACCCGAATACTTCTTTGAATTTGTCAGCGTTTTTCATTTTTATCCTCGCTTTCATTAGGTTCATACATATCGTTATCGTCTGTGCAATTACAGCAAGGCTCACTATCTGAATAAAGGTTTCCAAATTTACAAGTAAGACAACTATGTTCTTCATAAATATCAACTTCCTCGCTTTCTTTGTATTCAGCATTCCACCAAGAAATAGGAAACCACACAATCTCGGACTCTCCCTTAAATCTCAACCCTGTTACACGATTATGTCGATTGAAGTAATTTTGACTTATACGACATACTTCTGCGTCAGGAAACATCTGTTTCAATTTTTCCCCATTAGTCATTTACTCATCCTCCTCATAAGGGTTAAGAATGTACTCTGCGTCTTCCTTAGTAATTATGTTTTTGTGAATAAGAATACTAAGCAATCTTCCTAATATTCTTGCAAGGCTCTGTCTTTCTGTTATCTTCGTAACAGTCATTAGTTATCACCCTCCGTATGCTTTCGTTGTTCCCATTTTCTACCTCTCCAATGCCCTATCCAAAACAGAATTTGACCCATTATAAAATATATAATGAAGTCTAAAACTGGGTTATTCATCTTCATAATCTCCTTTGTCTGCCTCATACTGTTGTGCGTCCCAGTTCATATCTTCCCACCAAGCCTCATCTTTAGGTTCTATCATCTACGTCCTCCTCACTTAAAATTGCTGACCGAATAATCCATCCCTCCCAAGTTAAGTTTTTCAAAACATTCTCACGATAATCTTTTACCGCCTGCTCTAACTCCTCTTTAGAGTAGAAAGGATTGATATAATTATGACAACCACATTCTGGTCCCATACCAAAATACTGTGATACAGGGTTTGTTATAGGTCTTCCGCATTTAAGACAATGCAGGGTCTTTTCTTCGGTTATATCACCGTGAAGTTTCATATAGACCATACCACGAGTTTCTTTCTCAACTGTTCCTATCATAGTACGTAATGGCATAGGAACATTATCATTCCAATCACGCATAAAAGTAAAATCGTCAGTCGCGGGTCTTGTCATATATTGCTTAACAGTTATCTTCTTCTGCGCTTTGCGTTCTGACGCTCTCACGCGCTCTCTGTCGTGCGTCTCGTTCTTAGATGATAACTTTATCGTTATTGTGTCGCTGTCGCTCTTAAATCGCTTTATAGCGTCTTTTACACTATCATACTTTTCGCCGTTAATCTCAATAGCGCCCTTGTAGTCTTTAAGCATTGTCAACATTCTTCAATATCTCCTGCATTTCATCTATATAAATATGCTTAAAACTTCCGTCTTTAAGTTCTACTCCACAAGAAGTCTCATTTACGAAAAGCAACCTATAGCCGAATTTATCTGCAAATGCTTCACAAATTCTTTTCCAGTCATTCATCATTGATGTAGGAACATAATATTCTTCTCTCATATCATTATACCTCTAGCGTCGGTAAAACCAGTCAACAGGAACTACCCAAAATTCGTGAAACTTTCCTTTCGGATAATCTTCGCCGTCCCAAAAAGATACACCAAATTCTTGAGCGCCATCGACATCAGTTTCTAAATACAACGTGTCTCCGTTTACTTCGTACTTAATACCGAGTTCATCAAAGAGTTTCATAAACTTTTCCATATCTGACATATCAATTTACCTCTGTCTCTCTTTCTCGTTGATTATAGTTATCAACTGTAAACATTATACTAAACGATAGATTGAAAATCAACAAACTAAATATTACAATTTGATGACAAAAATAAAGGGCGATTACTCGCCCTCTAGTAAATGTTTTGTTGTTCTTATTACTTAATTAAAGCAATAATCTGCGTCATATCTCCATCAATCAACTTAATGCAAACGTCACTTCCATAATACAAATCAACAATATCAGAACTATACGCCTTTAACTGATTTCTAAACCTATCAATGTTAATCTTTATCGTGATGTCCTTTATGTCTTTGCTCTCTGTATAATCGACACGTTCTACGCCATTACTCTTTAATGAAGAAACCTCAACATACTTATCGGTGAAGTGAAGTTCAATCGCACCATCATCAAATCTGCTTACGAACAAAGAAAGTCTATCAAGGAGACTAAGCATATCCGCTCTCTTAAATCGACAAAATGAGTCCGTTGTAAGTGCATTAAACTTCTGAATTACGTCAAGCCTAAAATCAGAAGTGTTAGTTGTAAGCCTTGTGCATACACTAATTGTGCAGGAATCGGTTATCTGCGCCTCTGACACAATAGTGTTCTCTGATTTTGACAGCACAACAGGTGAATTGCCGAGACACATTAAATCAACAAACTGCCTGTTAAGCATATAAGGCTCGTCAAACACACTACGATTAAAAATGGACATCATAACTCTGTCTGTGCTTGCGACAACACTTCCAAAATAATATGATGAATATGTGCTACCAACAACTGTACTCAGTGATGCCTTAATAGTTGTATTTATTGCAAGCAAGTCCTCAGCACTAATGTTTCCAAGTGTTTCTGACAGTTCAGGAAATCTATCTGGAAATGACAGAGTATTTCCAGCGTCATCTGTGATAAGTTCGAGTGTGTACTTGCCGTTTCCCTTTACTACAAGAGTGTTATCAACCATATCAAGGTCTACTGTGTCAGAGTTAATCTTACCAATAAGTTTTGAAAACGTATCGGCATCTAACGTAATGTCCATATCATCAGCAACGCAAGTGTCCGACACGCTTAAAAAGTTCTCGCCGTCTGTCGTGTTAAGATAAATCACGCCATCAGAAATTCTTATTCCAATGTACTTTGAGAGTTCAATCTTGTCGTTAAGACCTGCGCCCTGGATTGCGTATGATACCAGTTTCTTTAATGATTCCGTTGTAAATGTTGACATTGTGTTTCCTCCTTAAAATAATGTCTGTTGCTTTCTTTCGTATGTTCTAATAGGCGTTTTGCCCAAAAGACACTCTTTAATTGCTGTTCCTATCTTGTATGCCATCAGACTTGGTACGCCAGAGCAACGGATATACTGCTCGCGCAACGGCACATCATCAGGAAAATAAAAGTCATCGCCGACAGTCTGTAATCGCAAATGTTCTCTTACTGACATTCTTCTCGGCATATTATCAAAGTCTTTCCAATCTGTTATCTTAGGCTCTGGATAATACTGCTGACTATCTGCATCGGACAAAACAGTCATAGCAGGCTCGTCCCAACCACGCTGTCTATGTTTAACAACCATTGCATTGTCGAAGTGCTTTACATAGTCCGTGTTATGATTTTTAATATCTGCGATTGTCTTATCCTTTAAATCGTAGATTGCATCACGCATAACGGCCTTGTTTCGTACAAGTGGCTCAGGCCATATAAACTCATTTGGAATGTCTGTCCTAATTGCCACGAGAAACACTCTTACACGCTCTTGCGGTACACCGTAATCCCAACAGTTAAATGTATTCCAATAAACACAATAACCATAGTCTTGTATCTGCTCAACAAACTCTAAAAAGATTGGCAAACTCTTATCCATTACAAGACCTGCAACATTCTCAAAGAACAGTGCTTTAGGCTTGCACTCTGAAAATATACGAAGTGTCTCGGCTAACAAGTCACCATACTTCTCGTCATTTGTTAATCGTCTTGCACCACACACAGAAAACGGCTTACATACGGGCGTTGCTATCATCAAATCGTGCTCAGGAATATCTGACGATTTTAGTTTACGAATATCCTGACAGATTGCGTGATTACCAATATTTGTATTGTATGTCTCAACAGCGAACTCGTCATTGTCAACACCAAATAAAATATTGTAACCTGCTTTCTTTATACCATAAGCACCGATACCAGCACCACAAAACAAGTCAACAGCGGTCAAAGACTCATTTGATTGCAATATATCCGACAAAGTTCATCCACCTCCAAAAATCATCAATCTGTCTGAAACCTGCTTGCTGTAACAGGGATTTGTTCCAATCGCTCGTTACTGGTACAAGAACACCCTCAAGAGATAATCGCTTACGCTCAATCTGGTCTTCTGAATATCCATTCTGTTTCTTTAAGTCGTAGTATTCCTTAACAAATAACTTGTTCAACTCTGCTGTATTGCCCAGAACTTTCTCAACAAAGATAAAAGCACCGCCGGGAACTAAGTTATCATAGATGTTTTGAAGTATCGTCTGTCTATACTCAATCGGTATAAACTGAATTGAAAGAATGGATGTGATTACGTCATAGTTGTTCTTAGGAAACGCATAACGTAAATCGCAATTCTGAATAGCAACGGAAATACTTGATACACCGTTATTGAGTTTAAATCTCTCCTCTGCTTTCTGTAACATCGGCTCAGAAACATCTACACCCAATATTCTTCCCTTGTTACCTTTCAACTTCTGCAACAGCGTTTGTATCATAAGTCCGTCAGAGCAACCAATATCGAGCAAATTAAAATCTCGATACGCGTTATTCTGCTGAATAATGTCAGTGGCCAGACTTGCGGATGTGTCACGCATAACGTCATACTGAGGAATAGAGCGTGACAGCATATCAGAAAAACAGTCGGCTACTTCAGCGTCAAATTCCCACTTGTCTCCTGGAACTACATTGTCAATGTTAGACATACGGTTACCTCCTTAAATTTCATATCTTTCACCGTACCAAGCGCGTGAAATCTCTGCGTCACAAGAGAACGGCATACCAATCAACTCTTCTGCGGCCTTAGACATTACTTCTGCTAATAACTCCGAACACTCTTTGATGTTCTCTTCTGGACACTCGCCAATAAGTTCGTCGTGTACTTGAATTATCAACTTAAATCCAAGTTCCGTCAGTCTCTTATTTTTAAGTACCTCTTGCATCGCTTTCTTCGTAAGGTCTGCGGCACTTCCTTGAATACGACTATTAACACATTGTCTTGTAGCGTCTGCTATCTTTGTTCTGTTATCAATAATCCATATTCCGTCTTTTTCGTTGGCTTCTTTAAAGATTTCTCTTTTCTTAGCATACTTTCGATGTAACTTGTTCCAATACTTGTCGCATAAGTCATCTGGCACCTGTGTGTCAACGTCATTCTCGAAATCGAGCACATCATCATTCTTCGGTGCGTCTACCCATTCAAACTCGTACTCGTCAAGTAACATATCAGGTATTCTACACTTACGTCCACAGATTGTATCAACGTAACCCAACTCTGTTGCCATCTTAACACTTTCTTGCTCAAAAACCAATATCTCTGGAAATCTTTTATACAGATTTTGATGAAGTCGCTTTGCCTCTTCTAATGAAATATCGAGTGCCTCTGCTACGCTATCATCTCCTCTATCATACAAGATGCCCAAAAGAACTGGCTTTGCGTCGTTTCTTCTCTTCTTGCCTTCTTTATTGATACTGCCGTCTGCTCTATGCTCAACACAGTCCTCATAAGGCAAATTGAAGATAGCACTAGCAACCTCACTATACAAATCGTTGCCCTTAAATCTTGCATTGAACAACGCATCATATCCCATTTTCTTGCAGAATGACGCAAGACAAGAAGGCTCTTGCTGTGAATAGTCCATTGAAATCAAAAGATGTCCCGGACTTGCAACGAACATCGGTCGTATGTCTTTGTTCTTACTCGGTATGTTTTGAAGATTTGGGTCTGATGAACTAAATCTACCTGTTCTTGCACCATATTGATGAAACTGTCCGTGTATCTTTCCGTCGCTCTCAAGACACTTAGGCAACTTATCTATATACGTGCTAATAAGTTTCTTAACGCCTCGATACTCTTTAATAATGTCAACAATAGGGTGATTAAGTTTTGCTAATACTTCTTCTCCTGTACCGCGCTCGGGTTTCTTTGTTCTTTTATTTATTCCAGCATCAAGTCCCAAGATGTCATACAACAGAATAGGCAACTGTGACGTACTGTTGATGTTTATTGGATTGTCGAGTTTAGCACCTCTACTACGTAATGCGTTTATTGTGTCTTGATATGGCAGTAAACTCTCGTTAAACTTTTTCAGCACATCTTCTTCGAGTTGATGATACCTAATAGAGAGTTGTTTTTGATACTCCAAATCAAGCGTAACGCCGTTTTCTTCGAGTTCCATTGTAGCATCTTCACAAGGCATCTCTATATTGAAGAAACACCAAGACGCACCGTTCATACCATTTCTTGCACTAAAATCCTGCTCTGGATTGTAATACAGATATTGACGCTCAAAGTCTGACAACTCATAAGTAATCTCCGCGTCACGACACGCATACAAATAACCAACGTCAATAGGCACTTTATCAAATCCAACATCGTTAAAAAGTTCGTCAAATGAGAACTCGTCTTCCTTACCGTCAAGACACCACTCACAGTGAACGATTTTAAGTTTATACCACTTCGGCGGCTTCAACTCATTCAGCATCTTTGCGCCAATAGAAGTATCAAAAGTGCAAGGAAAGTAAATTCCAAATCCGTGCTTTATAACGCGCTTATCGAATACGGCGTTAAACATATCGACTTCAGACACGTTAGCCAGTCTTTTCAACTCTGGAAGTATCTGCTCTATCGTCAACTGATTTTCAGCCAGCGTAAAAGAGTTGTCTGCAACATTGTAAATAACGTGATTTATTGGAATGTACGCGGGTTTATTGTTTTTAGAAGTCAAACTTATTCCTACGATTTTATCTTGAAACACATTAAGTCCTGTTGTCTCTGTATCAAGCGCAATTCTTCCATCTGCAAGACACGTATCAACATATTTATGTAATGTATCAACGTCTCGAATACAGATGTATTTATCTCTATACTTGCCAAGATACTGCTCAACAAACTCACGGATAAATTTTATCTTAGAAGATAAACTCCCACTTTTCTTTGTGGGAGTAATCTTCTTAGATTTAGAATTGGACTTCTTGACGAGTGCTATGTCTTCGGACTTATCTGGCCGACTTAAATCGTCAAACAATGAAATCTGCTTCATTAGAAACCTCTGGCTCTACCTCTACCAGTTCTGCCCTCTCTGCGCGGTCTTTCTTCCTCTTCTGCTTCAAACGGCAAATCATCAGGCTCTTCTGCTCTGCCTCTACGTCTAACTGGTGCTTCGTCCTTGCTCGGAAAATCCTCGTTTCTGAGATAATATTCCATATCGTCTGCGGTCTTGTTGAGAATGATTGTGCCGAGAGGATTTGCGAGTTCATCAACGCCACAATCGTCAAGAATATCATCAAGAGTTGTGCCGTCTGCATCACCTACAGGATAAATCTCATACGTTGTCTGTGTGTCCTTAGGCTTGCCATTACGCTCAATCTCAAATACACGAGAAGTAAGATTGTTGTATCTTGAACACAAACCAGAGAGTTTGCCGTAGAACTTCTGTCCTCTTTCCCAAGTCTGAAGTTGTCCTGTTGTCTCGTTAAACAGCGGTACAAAAATCTTAACAAACTTCTGAAGACCTGCGCGACAGAACGGACACTCTCCTTCATCTGCAATACAATTAACGTATCTGTCTCTGTCTCCAACTCTTACTTTGTGAACAGTGAAACCCTCAATGTCTCCTGCGCTCTCGTAAAGAAAACGTACTCTTGCAGTTTCTTTATCGTTCTTCAACGAAAAATAACTGCCCTTTCCACCGCCACTTCCTGTGCTGAACTGTTCAATGTTGTCACCAAGTAGTCTGCCCATAAAATGTTTCCTTTCTTAATGTTTTTGTGTTTAGCGTATCATTGATACATAATCATTATACTAAACGATTATACAAAAGTCAATAAAGAGTTTCACGCAAATTTTTGAGTTCGTCATCGGTACACTCACCAATATCTTTGCGATTATACGGAAGTATTGCCGTTGTCATAATTTTTCCTCTGACTAATTTCTTCAATCGCTCTGTTGCAGATATTCCTGCCTTATCATTATCCAGTGCAAAGATAAGTTTACGTGTAGGTAACTCGCATAAGTCTTTTATCTGCTTATCACTAAACAAACACCCGAACCCCGCTACTGCATACTTTCCTACACACCATAATCTCAAACAATCGAATAATCCCTCACACACATACACTTCTTTAAACTTGTCAACACCTTCTTTTGTTTGAAGTAACTGTGACAATTCGTAATCACCATATAAGGGTTTATCTACGTTTTTAGGAATGTTAAAACTCTTATACTTAATTGTTCTACGCGCAACGAATAATGTGTTGCCTTTAATATCCCTGACTGGAAATGTGATGCTGTCTGTACTCTTATCATATCCTATGTCAAACATCTCAATAATTTCATCAGTCAGTCCTCGCTCATACATATAAGGATGCGTATACCGATAACTGTCAAGTTCATCTTCAGACACATACTCCTGCACAGATATACTAGGTGTTCTTGATAAGTTTAGATTTATTGGTTGTCTGTCTTGTTCTGATAAAGCACCAAAGTTTTTCATAAGCCAGTTATAGCCAAAAAACATATCACGACCAAAGCAAAAACCTATGACTTCTGGTAATGAGTGTGTTTCTCCACACGCAAGACAATGAAGCAAACCATCGGACTTTCTTATGCCAGCACTTGGTCTACGCTCTTGTCCGTCTTTGTGATATGGACACTGAACCATAACATCTTCGCCGCTATCAACTATCTTCTCAAACCGCATTATTCCGTGCTCGGCTAGTTGTTCTCTAAGCGCAGTCAAGATTTCTGATACATCAGCGTCAATGATAATATCGTTTATCTGCATTAGAATATATCCTTTCCTGTTGCTTTCTTTCGCTCTCTACGTTCTGCTTTCTCTTCTGGTGTAGCGGTGTCTGTGTTCTCTGTGTAAATAAACTCACCAGTGTTAATATTCCATAAATAACGAAAACGAACATTAACGCGTCCTTCTCTATTCTTCGGCAAGTTCAAATCAAGTCCGCCGTCTTTCTGACGTAAAGAGATAACTTTCGTTGCATTATGAGATATGCCGTCACTGTCTCGTATACTTTCAAGTTCTGGTGTGCCATCGCTGTCTTTATCAATTACACCGTTTCTATTTGCCTGAACAACTACTAAAATCGGTATACCGAGGTCAACAGACAACGACATTAAATCTTCACTTATGTTGGTCAATGAAGTTGTCTTATTGTCATTTCTTTTTCCTCGCTCGTCAGTCAGATAAGTTATACCGTCTATTGCTAACGCCTCTAACTTCTGCTGTTTAACCCACTGTCTTAATTTGCTTACAGTTATTGTTCTGCCAAAGTCTTTTGGAGTTGCAACGACAAATTTATTCTTCTGCTCTTTGAGTTCATCAATATACTGTGCGTATGCGTCAACATCCGTGTCTTTGTTGCCCCATACCAAGTTTGAATTTGAAAAACCCTTATACAGCGTATCAAATCTATATCCGATACTGTCTGCACCCATCTCAGGAGATATATAGCCGACATTAAAACCCTGTTTCCAAATGTGAGCAATCATCTTCTCAAGAACCCAGGACTTGCCCTGATTAGTACGAGCAAAGATTACTAAGAGTTCTTCACCGCGCTTTATGCCGTGCATAACAGTGTCTAACTCAGGAAAGCCACTACTGAAATACCACTGGTCTTGATTTTCAATGCGCTCTTTTAAATGCTCCAATCTCTGGTCTGCTTGCGCAATAATATCTGTTCCACCGAGATTATAGTTTACTTGCAGGTCTTGTAATGCTTTGAGCATATATTCAACACCAGCATTGGCATCTTCCAAGAATATCTCTGCGGCTCTCTGCAATATCGGTGCGCCCTGTCTGAATAAGTGCTCCTCTCGTATCTTGTCAACTAAAAACTCGTCACTCTCGAATACGTCAGGCAATCCACCGTCTTTATATATCGGAAAAGCGGATAAGAAAGTTTCTGTATCAGGGACATTTCCATATTTCTCAACGTGGTCTTTAATAAATCTGTACTCGTCAACAAATCCTTTTGTTTCTTTTCCTTTACTGTCTTTCTTGCCTTTGAAAAAATCTTCAGTGATACCGTTGCTTTCGACAAGAGCAAAATTACCTGTCTTTAGAATTTTTGCAATTATCTGTAACTCAACCACGCATATCACCGCCCTTTATTTCAACTACTAAACTATTACCGAATATTCTACTGGATAATCTCTCACCGATAATTTCTTCTAACTTCTTTATACTTGTTACGTTAGATGTAAATATAATCGACTTGCCCGCTAACATTCTGCTATCAATTAAAGTGAATAATTGCAGATAGTCATACTGCGATATTCCTGTTACTGCTATATCATCAAGAATAAGTAAATCGCACGACTTTAAATTTTCCTTATATTCACTCGACAATGGGTTGCTAAAGTCTTTCATCTTTAAGAGCAAGTCTGGAACAGAGACAAACATCCCTTTTACAGTAAACAGATTTCCTTCAGCAACATAATGAAAATATGTCTGCAACATCTTTATTGCCCAACTAGTCTTGCCGTTACCGGGCATCTCACCGCAGATATACAAGTTCTTTCCTTGCTCAACAAACTCGTCTATGTTTTCTCGAACTTCTGCCAACTTATTAAATGCTCGAACATCGCCTGGCTGTGGTCTTAAATGTATCGGCATATACTTAGTCTTCGGCAATCCGCTATTATCAAATTGCCACTTCATCTGTGGATATATCACACATCTAGTACAATCATCGGTGCAGTTACTCGCGTACCAACAATCAGTATTCCTTGAGTTCTCCACGTTCTACCGCCTTTCTCATTTCTTCTTTTTCTTCTGCTGAAACACGATATTTCGGACCTGTACTAGAGATTGTCTCTACACTACAACCACGCGTCTTGTTATCATATTTTCCTTCTAAAACTGAAATGAACTTGTCTTCTCTTAAAATAAAATCAATGTCTGCTCGCCACTTACCGCTTCTTCCAGAACAAAAATCACTCTCTTCTAATTTATTAAAAACCTCAGTAATCTCTTCGTCTGAAAATTTCTTGAGAATATTAAGAATGCCTTTACCACGTTTACTACTCATTCTCACACACTTAGGAAGTGACTTACACGTAGAGTTGTACTCCTCAACAAAGCGGTCGATTTTTTCCTTATATGTATCTTCTTTATTAGTATTAAATAATTCTTGTTGTTTATTAGTAATATCCGTAGTGTCTGTTTTAATATTATTTGATGATATACTAGTTATATTGTCTGATGTCATTTCAGAATGACATCTGACGTCATTTAAAAATGACATCGTAAGCGCGGTAACAGAGTAATATGACTTTGCACCTTTAACAAGTCGAATAGTCTCTGACATTATTAAACCCTTATGTTTAAGGTCACATAAAATATTTCTAAATGTTCCAGGTGAAATAGGAAGTATAGGCAAATCTTGTAAGAACGTATCGTGACAAATCCAAACATACGCTACACCATCTTTAACAATATGTTCCATTGTTGGATTACCATTTGCCTGAATAATATAGTTTAAGATGAAGAGGTCTGTTACATCTAATCCTGCTTCAACAACTTTTTCTTGATTAAATCCTAATACTTCATATCGCATACACGTATCTCCTAATAAGTAATAAAAAAGCAATTAGTCTGAGTTGGTCAAGAACTCACACTAATTGCCCGTTTAGTCGGTTATTTAGTTGTATCAGTTATTTCCTTGACCCAAATAACCGACAGAAGAATGTAGTGCTACACTCTTTTTGAATGAATACAGTATAGCATACACGTTAGCGTTTTGCAAACGCATTTTTAATGTCAATAATCTGGTTATCAACACTGTTGTTTACACTATCCCATAACAACTGCTGTTCCTGTGTAAGATTTACACCTCTTGCTGTTGAATTGATAGTGCGTTCTTCCGACATCTCAACTGTGTAAAAATTATCATTGATTTTTACGCTTGCTCTTGATGTTGCAACCAACTTAGTTGTAGTAGCCTTAGATTTATACGCTCTAGTTTTCGTTGTAAGCGCGTTGCTCTCGTTATTAGTGTCTTTATTCATCTATGTCTCTCCTTTGCGAATTAGACGCATTTCTGCGCGTTTTACGACTATGCTTTAAACTGAAAAACATAACAGTTAAAATTAACGCTATGATTTCAGAGCCAATGGTGCAGATTACACCAAGCACAAAAGGACTAATGTAAATATTCATATCACTTTCCTTTCTTCGCTTTCTTAATAGTCAACTTCGGTATTTCTTTTGTTCTTCTGCAACTCGCAATCGCGTTTAATGCTTCCTCTGACAGTTCTCCGTGATAGAGTTCACTCTCAAGAATATCCATATCAATATATTCTTTTGTTTTGATACAGCGCGTAGTCGGTGCAACATTATGTAATAGCATAATCAGTTGTTCTTCATCCAAACTCTCCTGAGTTGTTACACTGTAACACACAGTTGCGCCATCTTGAGTTTTAACTTCGTCTAACTGCAACAGTTCCATAAGAGCCTTAACAGCCGTGTTAGCACTATCCAGTTTCTTTTTTAATCCGCCCTCTATTGATTTGTTGTAAGCGTAATCAGTGGCTTGTAATACAAGTTCATTATATTTAGCCTGTCTTTCTTCTTCTGACATTTTATCACCTCACTTTTTTACGTATCGTTGTGTTACAGACCCCATAACTCCCTTACATCCTTTAGGCATTTTTTGCTTAAACTCAATAAGAGCACTGATGTCCGCTTTGTTCCACTGTCTTTGTCTACTGCCTTCAAGCGTAGTGTATTCAGGCAACAGTCTTGCATACTCGTTATCAGGATTTTCTCGCTTAAACTTGTACCAGTTATTTATTGACTGAACAGAAACGCCACAAAGCAGGGCAACTTCTTCAATTCTTAAAAGCGTAAGTCCCATCTTGTCTCCTTTCTTTCATTTATTAAACTATAAACATTATAATATATGTTATTTACGATAGCAAGTAGTTAATTAAAGCGTTTTTATCTCCTTCGGCTGTGCCGTCAACTATAATGTCTGCTATCTGTCCCTTTCTCTCAACAAGACTATTTATGCGTTCATCAATCGTGTTTTTACATAGATAAGTTAGAACTGTTAATCTGTTGGTCTGACCAATTCTGTGTCCTCTATCTTCCGCTTGTTCTTTTAGTGCCATATTCCACGGCTCGTCTAAGAATATCAAAAGAGAGCCTGCCGTTAACGTGAGACCAGTTCCCATAGCACCAATAGTGCCAATTATGAAATGCACATTTGGGTCATTCTGAAATGCCTCTACATTAGCCTGTCTTTCGTTATCTTTTGTATCACCTGTAATCATTACACCTTTATACTTCTTTGACAAACGTGCAAACGCAGGATTTACAACCTGTGTCCAATTAGAGAAGATTATTACCTTTCTTCCGTTTGCCACAGCATCTTCTACATCTGCGTCAAGTCGGTCAAACTTTACATTCTCTTTTATAGACGGACACAAGATACTAGGGTTGCCTGTCGCTTGTCGCAGTCTAATGAGTTCAGCAAGAGGATTGTTTGACATCCTGATTTTAGTAGCGTCAATACTCTTGTATTCTCCGTTATATATCTCTGTCTGCTCTTTGCCCATATCAAGATAGACATTTATACGTGTCTTCTCAGGCAAGTCTAATACGTCCTCTTTAAGTCTGCGCAACATCATTGTGTCAAGCATATCCGTGAGTTCGTCTAAATTCTTATAGCCGACAACCTGTGTTCCGTTAAATCCACCGAGTCTGCCATAGTGATTTTTAAACTGCCAGAAAGTGTGTTTCTCATATCCAAGCCAGTTGAGTAGCGCATACAAATCAATAGGTGCGTTCATAAGCGGAGTACCCGTCATCGCAATCTGTGTTGATGTGTGCAGTTTAAGTAATTGCTCTGTCTGGTCAGCCTCTGGATTTTTACACTTGTGAACCTCGTCTGCCGCAATCATTACAATCTCGCCCATAGAACAGAGTTCTTGTAATCTCTCTGTAATAGGGTAACGATATTCATCGACCTCTTTAAGTTTACCTTTGACTTTTACTTGTATCTTTCTTCCTGTTTTTACTTTGTATCGCAGGGTTTCAATGTTAGTTATAATAAATCTTGGCAGTTCATCTATGTGCATTAAATCGTCTAATCTGTCTGGATTATCGCCTATAACAACCTTGTTGTTACGATTTGTGCGCTGTCCTAATATCCACGCATCTTCGTTAGAGTGCGTGCGAACCTCATTCTGCCAGTTCCATTTAAGACCATTTACACAACAAACAATGAGACAGTGCTTTACCTTTTTAATGTTAGCAATATCAATTACTTGTTTTGTCTTTCCAAGTCCTTGTTCATCGCCTAACAACCACTTGTCGTGATTAAGTCCATACCTAATACCCTCAAGTTGATGCTCAAAGGGTTTTGTTTTGAACTTAAAATCATTTGGTATCTGTTTTTCGTGCGTTTCAAGTTTTATGTATTTTCCTGTAATAGTAATGTCGTACTCGGACAGACTGTTTACAAGATTTCCAAGTTGATTAAACGGAAGTTCCCACGTTTTATTTGTCTTGTCGTAAGACCGAGTAGGAAATGACTTTATAATACTTATAACAGTTTCATCATAATTAAAAGACACGAACAATGAGTATTCTCCATTACATTGTTTGCTCGTTTTGATTTCAATGTTTATCATCTAGTTTTCGCTCTCTTTCAGTGTACTTTGCTACATAACTACGAACATTATACTAAACGATTGAGCGTAAGTCAACAAAAATTTATGCAAAAGAAAAGTAGCGAGCCTCTCCTCTCGCTACTCTCCCAAAAGAAAGACAGAACAATAACAAAGAATGTTCTAATAATTTATTATAACATCATCTTTTCATCTGTTCAATCGCTTTACGATAACTTTCTCTTTCGTCCTCATTACGAGCGTTGTGCATCATCTCTGTGAGGTGCTCAATCATCTCGTCTTTACTATGTCGGCTATAACCGTCGTATGAACTGTCACGACTAGTAAAGCGACCCATAGCGTCACGGCCTCTACGATAAGAACCATCTTCGCTATATCTTCCATCGCCGTCACCATCACGCCCTCTGCGAGCATAAGAGTTATAAGAACCATAAGCGTTGGCGTAATCGTCTGAATAGCCTCTCGAATAATCTCTTGCGTAATCTCTTGAGTACCCTTCTTGCTCTGCCTTGTGCATAGCATCGACGGTTGTGACGTCCTTAACAATGTCGACCATCTTATAGATGTTTTCGAGGTCTGTCGAGGAGATTTCTTCTTTCTTACAAATCTTTTTAAGTTCATCTTCGAGTATATCCTGTATTTCATATAATACTTTCATACTTTCTCCTTTCTCACGCAATACGTGTAATGGTGAGGTTAGCATTTTGAACCTCAATAAGCGGTGTGGGTGTTACTGTCGGGTCATCAGTAGTTGCGTCAACATACTCAACTGCAACAGTCATACAACAACCCTTAGGAACTGTAATAATTGCCGTACTGGTCAGATTACCATACTCGTCAACGGCTTGCGGAGTATAAATTGCTCTACTCGTAAGGCGCTGTTCACCCTGAACTGTAACTGCGATAGCGATAGGAGTAATGTCACCGCCTTCGGGTATTGCAACATTACCGTTGAATATAACTTGATAACGAGCAAAACAATTATTAGTGATACCACGGAGAATAAAAACACCTGTTTCGTCCTCGTGATAAACACAACCACGAGTGCAAGGTATAGATGCCGAAAAGATTACAGGGGCATTAACTGCCACATTCTGTACTGCATTAGCAAGATATTCAGCCATACGTATCACCTCACATTACATTCCGCAACCGCAACCTACATTCTGATTGCAAGTGAAAATTGGAGTTCTGCCGTAAACGGGTGTTGACGGAACAGGGCAGTTAGAAAGCCTATTGTAGAGCGCATCAACCTCATCAGAGAAACCCTTTTGGATAAATGCGTTCTGTGCCGTCTGGCTAGCAGACAGAGTAGCCATATTGAGTTGAGTACGGAGATTGTCGTTCTCCCTCTTATAGCCATCGAGTTCAAGTTGACAAAGTTTGTCAAGAATAGCCTGAGTATTGGCAGTATTTGCCTGTCTTGTATTGCAAGCCTCTGTTGCGATTGTGTACTTAACATCTGCCGTTGCGGCTTTGTTATCACAGCAACACTGTGCCAACTGAGACTGAATTGCCTGCATACCCTGTGTAGAGGCTGTCTGAGCATTGAAACTTCTTTCCATATCTGCAATCTGATTGGTGTAAAGTTGCTGTGCTACGGCGTTCTGCGCACCGTTTACAGATGCGGTTACGCCAGCAAATCCGCTACACAACTGCTGAGAAATATCTCCGCAACAATTACAGAGTTGAGTGGATAATGCAGATACTCCATCACGAATGGAAGTAACATTGTCGTTGAGCAGAGCGTTCTGGAATCCGTTGTTAGTGTTTGCGTTAATTCCAGACTGTCCATTAAGAAGCCAAGGAAAATCGTAACCTAACATAGCGTTTCCGAAACCGCCGCCGAAGCCGTTACCCCAGCCGCCGCCTGCGAACAAGAGAAGAAGTAAAATCCACCAACCGTCCCCGCCCCAAGAGCCGAAACCGTTGCTTCCACTTCCGTACATAGGTGCTACTGGCATTACCATTTGTTCTGAACCATTAGTCATAATAGTTCTCCTTTCATAAATTTTTATATCTACTGTTGCAACTAATAGAAAACTGAATTAAAATAGAAATATCCAATGTGATTAGACTTCTCATTCGGTTTTTACTTCCTGAGAGCGACTCCGTGCTACCTTCCCATATCTTAGCGGAGTCGCTTTTAATTAGTTCTTAATTAAGTTTTGAAATTGTGGGTCATTCTTCATCTTCATAACCCTGTTTATCTGTTCTTGACTTACCTGACCGCTGTTAAGCAAATACTGAAGTATTTGGTTTGGGTCTGTCATATCTTGTGGAATGTTATACTTACGAGAAAGCATAGACATTGGGTTTTGCTTAAATTGATTGAGCATACTTATAAAGTTATTATGCGGTTGAAGTTGCTGATAAAGAGGTGAACTCATAATCACTCCTCCTTATTTTTCTTATATGTGTTATTAGTCTGTTGTTTAGATTGCTTTAATTCCGCTCTGATTTCGTTTCTAAACGCGTCAAACTCGTTTCGTGAGATATATTCTGTTTTTTGCTCTTGTGCGTTAGAACTCGATTGTGAGCGTTCTTTGTAGTCAAAAATTCTCAACGGCAAAGGAACACCTGATTGGTCTGTTGACTTGATATACATAACAGGACTTTCGCTGTCCATTAAAAGCACACTTCTCCCTGCCGCTACTGGATAAGATTTTGCAGAGTTTTCTCCTTGAACCCAGGTGATGCCATCATTTTGCTGTTGCGTATTATTAGTAACCATTTGTGGCATATACTGCTGTGTGGGTTGATAATACTGTTGATACGGATTGTAACCAAATGCCATTGTCAGTTCTCCTTCTTAAAGTAATAGATTGGAATTTCGTTACCGCTGTCCCAAGTGTCGTAGTAATCACCATTTACACAAGTAACAACGTGCGTGCCTGTTGCAAGAAGATACAAGCCTTCAGGATTGTCAATACAAAAATCTTTAACCGTATAACAATCAGGGCAAGTGTCTGGAATGATGTAGCGTTTAAACCCGTTATGCTTTAAGTAAGCACTCCAAATAGCATTTGAAGATGGCATATCTTTTAATTCATATCCTTGCGTAGTTACACCTAAGTAAGATGTGTCCCAATCTTGATTAAGAGCCAACGAGATTGCTCGTACAACACAGTCACCTACAAGATTTGCTTTAGGATTAGGATTATAGTATTGCCAACCCACAGACTTATACCTTCTCGCTCTGTATTAAAATAAGGAAAGCAATTACTTCGTTACATTTGTAGCGTTCCATTATTTCTAATAGTTCGTTGCTTATGTCTCTCATAATTACCTTCCCCTTTGACATAAGCATACAAATAAAAAAGCAACCGTATTTGTACGATTGCTTTTCAAAAAAGTTTTAAAAATTGTACTTAAATTACCCTAAGTATCTTGTTCTTTACTGACTTTGCGAGTTTTGAAACTTTACTTTCTGATACGTTCATCTTCAATGAGATTTGGAAGTTGCTATAATGCTTTGCCCGAAGATTGAAATATTCGAGTTCATCTGGAGTAAAGTTGCACTCCTTTCTAAATCTCTCCAGTTCCTTCTCTACAAAGTCATACAGTTTCATACCGCTCTAAGATACGACATAGATACCCACATACCGCTTCCTATCTTTGCCCAGTTACCCTTTGTTTCAAAAACAGATACTAACGCACCATTAAAGAGTTTTCCAACAAGGTTTGCATCATTAGAAGTGACCACAGGCGTACTTCTGATAGCCAAGTATGTATGAATGTTGACTACCTTATATGTCTTTACTGTAACGGGTTCTGGCTCGGGTGTCGGTTCTGGAGCAGGCTGTGGTGTGCTCTCATACTTAATAAGTCTGAGTTTTCCCCAATAATCCCAAGAACTCGCATTTGATTTAATCGTTCCGTATGCGTGACCCTTTGCCTCGACTACTGTTCCGTTGTTGTCTACAATAACGCCAACGTGTTTCTTAGTGCTTGCGTCTCCATTGAATACAAGTATGCCGACTTTTTCTTTGGGTAAAGAACCTATCTTTCCTGTCTCTGTGCAGTTCTTGAACATTGTGGTTGCACCCCAATCTTCAGAAGCCTTGTATGTAGGGTTCTTGTTTGTCATATTATCAGACCATAAGAACCACTTGATTAACCCTGCACAGTCTGTCACAGGCTTTCCGAAATCATCAACGAAACTTGCCTCAGTCCAACTCTTGGGTGGGTAGTATTGAGGGTAGTCAGACTTCTTCTGATTATACAGACTACGGCTGGCTCTTTGTCCGAAACAACCCATCCAATAGGCAGTACCTACTACTTGCAAGCAAAACGTAGCAAGATTTTGAGCCGTTCTTTCAATAGCCATATTTTAACCCTCGTCGTTAAACAGTGCTTTGAGTTTCTTAACAACCTGATTTACACCTGTTGCGGCAAGACCAGAAAATCCACCGATTACACTTGCAGTAAGCCAATCAGATGCAGGGATAAGGTTGGGGATTGTATAGAACGACACAAGACCCAAAATAACACCCACGATTGCACAAATGCCAGGGATAAAATCATTTAGTTTCTCGTCCTTGAACAACTTGATGATGTAGCCTACAAGATAACAAAAACCCACAATAACCGGCACTGTTACGATTTCTGTAATGTTCATTGTTTGTCTCCTCCTTTATCGTTTCGTATAAATATTGCCATAAATGCAAATATTCCACAAAGTAGTATAATTAAAACAAGCGTCCAAAACTCGTAATCTATCATACGTCAAGTAACTTTTGAACTTGCTTTTCAATATCTTCCAGTTTTTCTCTGAATGTTAATATATCTTTTTCCAGAAGTAAAACCTTATCTTTGAGTTTATCCTGATTACTAATATACTTATCAAGTTTAATCTCTAATTGCTCAATACGATAGTTAGAGAGTTTGCTTGAAATCATAATACCACTTATTGAACCCGTAACTGTTCCTATAAGGGCTATGATTGCAACAAGAACCTCGCTGTCCATTGTGTTTGCCCTCCTTACCCATTTTTCTTTATTATAGCATTTTATGGTATCAAATGTGTAACTTATTTGATATTATTCCTCATAAACACTTTCGTCTTCCTCAACAGGTCTGAACTGTTCTGTCTGTTTCTCGTAGTATTCAAGTGCCGCCTCTGAAAGCCAACCATACTTGCTTTGGTCTGCAATCAGAACATCAGCATAATCAACCGTAAACTCACCGTGTTTAATGCAGTTTACAAATGCGTCAATAACTCTCTTTTCTCTCTTCTTCATTTTCTGTTCCTCCTTATGTGTTAAGTGTCAATGCCTGTACGCTTGCTATCTTCTTCTCAACATAACCATTAACGCTCACCTTGAACACCACACTCGTATCACCTGTATCTGCAAAGATATTATTCGTGCCGTTAAGCGTGATGATAGGCTCTCCGTCAGGTAAGTCGATTGTGTAAGGTGTTGCAAGTTCGTAAACCAACTGCGTATTTGCATTTGCCGTTTTGAAATCTGCAACTGTTGTATAGGCATCATCACGGATATAAATATAATCATTCCAAGTTGGTGCAAGCAATTTTTCGTTTGGTAAATTTCTCTCCACTACTCCTGTTACAGGCTCGTATTTTGAGCACTTTACCGCTTTTCCTCTTGATTTGCCTGATACAATACCATAGAACAAATAATTCTCCCAATTACCGCTATTGTTTGAGTAAGAAAGGGTTAAATCAGGTATTAACGCAATTCCGTGTGTTACCTCAAACTGCCTATGTCCGTCCTTGTCCTGCGTGAAATGACCGCCATAGTAAGTGCCACCGAGTTGTATTACTTCGGTTGTGCCTGCGTATTGTTCGTAAGTTGTTGCCGTTCTTGGTGTGTTAAATGCAAATGTGTCAATGTTTCCAACACCCGCACGATAACAAGTCAATCGAGCAAAAAAGGCGTTGCTTGGTGCGGTATAGGTTGTCGGTGTCGCTTTTGCATAACCTGTAATAGCACTTATAAAGTTCTTATTCTTATCATACCAAGCACCCCAACCGCCACTTGTTTGTTCTGTCATTATGGCATAAGTAGCACCGCCTTTAACCTCAATAAAATCTGTGCATTTAGAATTTGCATCAGATTTTGCTATTCCATCAGTATCGGCTATATAATATCCGTTAATAACAGTTGCCTTGTTAAAAAGGTTCGCGCCTCTATGATAAAGGCTAATCTCGCTCCAACCACTTATCGGTAAAGGCGAGGCAGGCGTAGGTGTTCCGCTTTCCTGCACCGCATTTATATCAACCTCTAACGACTTTAAAGGCAGAGTGAGGTCTGTTTCAAAATTAGCAACAGAACCGCTTGCGGTATCATCAGGCAGAATGTTGTAAACAATATCATCAACCTCCGCTTTAGTGTAGATATTCTTTGTCTTAACACCAACCTTGTTGCCGTTGCCGTCAAAATCGACTTCGATATTTTCAGAACCGACAAAATCAACCGCACCACTACTAATGCCGTTGCCAAGCACTTCTGTTCCGTTGACCTTTATTGCTCTCCAAGTATCGGTATCTGTATCTCCGTGACCTGATATATCCCACTCATAAACGCTTGTATTCGGGGGATTGAAACAGGTAACACTATCACCAACCTTTAATGTCAGTCCTGCGTATGTTCCTGCCGTAATACACTTAAAAGTCCAACCCTCATTTTCAGCACTTGCAGTTGGCAAGGTCTCAACTGTTCCGCCAACTCCAAGAGTGCCTTTGAAAACCATAGCCTCTGGCAAGTCTGTAATGCGTCCGTCAAGGCGTGAGATTTCGCTTGTAAGGCTCTTGTTTCCGTTGTAGGTTAAATCACCCGCAATCATTTCGTTGCCCTGCCAGTCAAGTGTACGAGCATTAGAGTGTGTTATAATATCAACACCATTGCCAACTATCTCGGCATAAGCATTATTATTATCAACGATATTGTATTTTCCCGAAACGTGTTGTGCTCTACCGCTTGCGGTTGTTCCATATCCCTCTGCGTGCGAAAACATTCCGCTTGCGGTCGTGTCGTTTCCCTCTGCGTGTGAATAATTCCCTTCAGCAGTTGTATGATAGCCCTCGGAATGCGAACCTTGCCCGCTTGCCGTTGTGAGCACTCCCTCTGCGTAAGAAGTTCGCCCACTTGCCGTTGTGTTCATACCAGCCGCAAAACTGTTATCACCAATAGTTGTGTTAGCCTTTCGGTTAAGGCTAAATGAACCCGTACCTGTCGGGTTTACCTTATTCATTTTACTGTCTAAAGCAGTATCAACTTCGCTTTTGGTATAGGTGTTGTCCTTATCTGCTTTGAGTTCTAACTGTTCGTCAACGTATGTTGTCTCAACCTTGTTCTTTACATCGTTAGCAAGTTTAGCAAGTGACCACTTCTCAGTATCAAACTCTTCAGGCTCTTCTACGGCTGTAACACACTTATACAATAAGTCATTATCAATTACGTAATCTCCTACTTCATAAGTGTTTGTATTAGAATATTTGTCTGCAATAATTTTTACTGCAACACCATTATCTATAACATAAACAGTCCCAAAATTTGCAGAAACTTGATTGTTGAGCGTTTCAAATGTTACATCTAATTCAACGTCAGCCATCTTGAGCCTCCTCTTCAACCGTGATAACACCTTGCTTGTAAACCTCTAAAATATCTGCATCAGTTCCCTCATTAGCAAGTGCCGTTCCATCAGCAAGTAATATACGCAACTGAAATATAGCCTCACCCGCTTTTAAATTAAGCGTGTCTTCCTGCGTGAGTGTTACAATTATCTTTCTGTTATCGTAATCAAACTCACAATCGTCAATGGTCTTATCTACCTTAGGCTTCTTTTGCTGTGCTATATAAAACCATACCTGCGTAACATCGTGTAAATCAATCTCGTTTTGAATGTTAGCACAAATTGTTGGGGTTGTTCCGCGAATAATATTCATATTTTCCCTCCTTAAGAAGATACTTCGGTGAGCGTATATTCCACTGTCATCGCCTGACTCGCACTCTTGATGATAGGTGTAGGCAGATTAAAGAGTGTTGTGTTCAACATCTTATTTGCAAGGATGTATCTTGCACCACCAACTAAACCTGTACTAGATTGATAGTTCTGTCTATCCGTAGCAACAACATAAGATACAGGAAGATTGTTATGATTAAATGCACGTGTGTTAAAGTTTTGTGCTGAACCAGTGGGGTTAAACAGAGTTCCGCACTTATATCCGTCTGTCCCATAAACAACTCCGCCATCAGAAACAACTACTCCGTCTCCTCCGTAAAATGCAGGAACAAGTGCTGTTATGTTTTGATTAAAGGTGCTCGTCATTTGAGCCGCACTTGTTGTACTTATTCTCTTAAATGCTTTTGCATTGAGACCAAATCTGTAACCTGAACTACTGTCAAAATAGCAACTATCACAGAGAGGAAACCAAAAAGCATCACCGTCCTTGATTACCTGATAACGCATAGAGATATATTGACGTGCAAATCCAACGATAATACCATATCCTATTGGTGCTAGGTCTGACGTATCGCTTGTAAGTGTTCCGTGACTATACTCTGTTGGGTTGTTTAAATCTGACAAATCAATTACAGAGTAGTTAATTGTTGTTTTACTCCAAGCAACATAAGGGGAATAGCCTGAATTGCCTGTGATATTAGTAAAGAGCCACAATCTCTTATTATCAGCATCCCAGTAATAACAAGGGTCTCTCCTAAACGTAACAGACGTGGCTACTGTGAACTTCTTAACTTGTGTGCTGTCGTTATTAGCGTACACAGTCTCAAACAATCCTGCTTTGTTATAAGGCAGTCGCTTTACATAGAAAGTGATTGTGTCTGTTGGTGAGGGGTCATCACTCCAGTATGTACCGTCTGCTTGCATTGTGAACGCAATACCGTGATTATCGTCATACTGAAAGAGAACACTGTCGCCCTGATAGAAGCCTGTATCAACGCTTTCAGAAAATAGTGTTTCAAACGGGATAAAGTTTTGAAATGTATATCCCGCATTTCCAAGACCTGCATCTCCTGTATCTTTATGTGTAAGAGACAGTGCAGAGATTGTTCCGTTGCCGTGTGTCGTACCCCACTCCCATACTTGCTTTACTGAATGGTCTGTAATTTCAAATACCGCAGTTGTCGGATTACCGCGCTTTAAGTTATCATCGTGTGAGGCATCTATTGTCGTTCCTCCTGCGTGAGCCGTAAGAGGGTTATCTCCGTGTAAAAAGTAGTTATCGGGGTCAAGCACTTCTTCGTTCCCAACTGTAATAGTCGGGTGAGGATTTTGATAGCACAAAACACCGCCATACCACTTTGACCAAAGAGGCATCATAGTATTATAGTTTAACTTTCCTAAGAAGTTGTGCGCAAAAATGTCCGCAACAGCATTAGTTACGATATTATCTCCCTCGACAACCTCAGTCTTTCCGTTATGAACATTCTTCAGAGTAATCTTCAGATGTCCTTTTAACTTAGGAAGTTTTGTGTTATTAAAGCCTTTGAGTTCGTATGTGTCTTTTATCATATTAACCTCCTCACCAATTTATGCTCTTCTTATGTTGAGGTCTTGGTATATCTAATCGTAATATACCAATCTATCAAGCGTGTTCCGAAAGCGTTAGGATTTATCACATAGATTGAAGATGTTGATACCTTATCAATACCGATTGAATTACCATCGCTTGCAATTCTTGGAATAACCCATATATCTCCATATTGAGCAAAAGAACTATCTGAAACAGTGCCTTCATAACTCAAAAGTTTGCCGAAGTTTGTAATGCCGTGGGGAAAGTTGAAATTTCCCGAAACACCGCCAGCATTGTAGATAGTCTTTTCATAAACAGGTGTTCCGTCAATCCAAGTTCCGACAATCTGCTCACTTGTTGAATACTGATGTGAGTATGCCGACATAACCGCATCTGTTGCTTTTATCTGTTCCCAATGCGTACTATCCCACGCTTCAGGAGTATCAATCGCAACGATACACTTATAAAGTGTTCCTGCATACAAAACACAATCGTTTACTGCGTATGTGAGTGTTGCGTCGTACTTGTTTGCAAAATTACCAAGCGCTTGATTTATAGCGCCCTCAACAGTCTTAGCACCAGTCTCAAGGTTTACGAATGTCTGGTCTTCGACTGCGTGAGCACCCAAGGCATTAGGGGTAACTGTCATTGAGTTATACCCTGTTGAACTGTTTATGTCCTTATGAGCAATAGCAAGCAAGTCATTAGCACCATCAATAGGAGACGGGTGGCTATCTTTCATATCAGAAAATCTAATAAAGGTATCAGGCATTATTCGTCACCTCTCTGTCCTTCAGTTATAAATCGTGCTCCGTTTCCACTTTCAGGAGCAAAATAGAAATCTTCTTCTGTCAATAAGTCAAAACCACTACGCATAAAGATTTGTGGCTGTGCCGAGCCTGTTCCCTCTGCAAGCGGTAACTGTCCAATATCATCAATATTATACAATAAAATGTTATCAGAAACATTAGCGTAAGGAACTTCATTAAGAATAATGTCTCCAGTATCGCTTATTCTAACAACACCAATACCAGTGAGCGTATCAAGTGCGAAGTCAACATCTTCTGCCCTGATAAGTCCGCTAAATCCTGTAATGTCTGTGAGTTCCTGACCAACGATACTTGCCTGTAATGTTCTAATAGGAACAGTTGTAACACCACCTTTAGATGTGATATACACTTCAAACTCATATCTAATGTGTGGTTCTAATGCAACTAACGGATATGCGACAGTTATAATGTGCCTGCCCTTTTCTATCTCCTCAATAGCAGTATACGGTTCTGTGTCACTAGGAACTCTTTCTGAATTGAGTTTATAGAAAACATCTATCTCGCACTTTCCGTCACGCTCATACGTATATGTATTTTCTGCTGTGCCTGTAAGTGATACAGCATTTCCGTGTATATCTGTAATTACAGTTTCTTGACCGCCGTAAAACGCTTTTACAGGAACATCAACCTCTTCTGTTGTAGTTGTTGATATATCATCAACATCTACGTCCACAAGAATAGTTGCTACAAACAATGCGTCTGTCTTTGCACTAGGGTTGAAGATACATTCACCTATCTTCACTGTTTCCTCGTCTCGTGCGATTTGCTCCCTTGTGTTCGTAAAAGAGATAAACTGTAACTTACTCTTTTCTACTGCTTGTGCTAAAATACGGCTACTTTCATTAGCAAGAACAGATGCGCCCTCAAGATAAGGATTAAGTCCGTTACTCTCGATAGACATTCCTTGATGGAAACGCCACTCTATACTTGTAATCAGCGTGTAGATTGTTCCGTTCTTTGTAACGAGTTCTACTCTGTCTCCACAATCAAACGTAGGGTCTGACGGCATATCCATATCAACAGGAGTGTACTCGTCAATCAACTGCAAGTGATTGAAAAGATTATCTGTTTTCGCTTGCTGTGCCTCTTCAGAGCCTACGTCCCAAGCAGGTGCATCTTCAATTATCATCACAAGTCCATGGTCAAGTAAACCGCTTGTGTGTGCTGAATATGTACCAGATAAACTTGAAATCGAAATTCCAACATACTTACACGTATAATCTGCTGGCAACAGAGTATACCAATCTCCACGTGTAAGTGATGTGTCTGA
>Ga0247608_10000397_pt1 | contig 72577 bp, 52 predicted proteins | sample 176DNAGHGlowgp2_FD_193490 | JGI IMG/M metagenome (GOLD analysis project Ga0247608, IMG submission 193490) | Sheep rumen microbial communities from Palmerston North, Manawatu-Wanganui, New Zealand - 1766 DNA GHGlow gp2 | ecosystem: Host-associated > Mammals > Digestive system > Stomach > Rumen ... | reverse complement strand
AGTACCTTTGCACATAAGAAGCGTTTTTATTACCTTAATATTTAGCACTATAAAGGTACTAATTTTTGCCGACATGGCAAAGAAAAACGCTTCTTTTTTTATGTCCTTATGAATTATTCAGGTTAGGAAAAGAGTCAACCACCTCAGTGGAAGTCGACAGCTCTCCTCAGGTGTGCGAGTCAACCTTTTCCGTATGGATAGGCAATTGTTAAATTAAAAGGCCTAAAAGGAGTCAACCTCCTACAGGAAAAGACAGTTTTTCTTCCCTTTAATAGTTGTTGTGGTAATCCACCACTGGCAAAAATCAATAAAGTCCACTGGCTTCTGTCGTTCTTCATCAGCTTTCAGCATTTCCATGATTTCGTCCAACGAATAATTGTTAGCGTCAACCTGTAATTGGTCACACTTGTTTCTGTAACTTTCTACAAGTTTGTCAACCTTCCGTTTGATGTCTGTACCTTCTTTAAAAGTTAGTGATTTCGTCAGCTCGTCAGCACTCACAAATAGGCTCGTAGATAGCCTTTTTACCTTTCTTTTGTAGGTAAAACTAAGCTTAACATTGTACTTGCGGTCAACACGCATACCATCCTTTTTAACCATTGCTTTGATTGTCAACATGTTACGTTTGTATTTTTGCGGTAAACAATAGGTAAACAATCAACGGATTTTGGCCTATTTTTGAGGTTTTTGGGTGCTGATTAAGTCAAATTCTCACAAAGCAAAAACTCCTGTAAGTTATTGACCTACAGGAGATTACATTGGGGTGCCCTCACGGACTCGAACCGTGGACATTCAGAACCACAATCTGACGCTCTAACCAACTGAACTAAGGGCACCATGTGCGAATGCCGAGGAGTAGTCCTCCGGTTTGCGGGTGCAAAGGTAGACATTTTCTTTGGAACCGCCAAATATTTGGGCGTTTTTTTAGCAAAAAAGTTTATGAAGGGGCTTGCAGAGGGAGTATTCGGGCTGTGCGAGCCTCACTTTTCTGGCTGAGGAAGGCGGATTTCCATGGTTGTCTTCTGCACCTTCATGCCCATATTCCTGTAAAAAGACTCCGCTGGGAGGTTTCCTTCCCAAACGTTGAGGGTCATGTTGTTACAACCAATCGACAGGGCATAGTCGCGCACATGCTCGTACAATGCTTTCCCAACGTGCCTGCCACGGAACTGTTCATCAACGCAGATGTCGTCGATATAGAGCGTCTTGATGTCCTGCAGCAGCTTATCGCTCCTGACCTCCGTCGTCATACAGAAGGCGTGGCCCAAGACCATTCCATCGTCGACACACACGAAAATGGGCTTACTCTCGTCATCCAGCAGGGCTTCCAGTTCCTGCTCGTCATACTTGGTGGTATAGGGCTTGAACAAGTCGGGGCGCAGGTCGTGATGTACCATATCCACCTGATGCAGCAATTCGATGATGCGGCTGATGTCGCTTTTGACAGCTTTTCTTACAATCATTTTAAACTATCCTAAATATCGCTGCAAATATAGCCATAATTCGGCGATTATCATTAAATTTGCCCTCAGTTTTAATATGTTTTGTGAAAATGAGCGGCTGTATGAACAAGATTATCGTGGCCATCGACTCCTTCAAGGGCTGTCTGACATCGGCGGAGGCCAATCAGGCTGCGGCGGAAGGTATCGCGGCGGAGCTGCCTGAGGCAGAGGTGATACAGATGCCTGTCAGCGACGGCGGCGAGGGATGGCTGGAGGCTTTCAGGGCGGCGACTGGCGGCGAGATGGTGGACATCGTCGTGAGAGATCCACTGATGAGGTATGCCCACGCGCAATATCTGGTAAACGGCGACACTGCCGTGATTGAGATCGCCAAGGCTAGCGGACTGACCATGCTCAGTGCCGAGGAGCGCAATCCCATGGTGGCTACGAGCTACGGCACGGGACAAATGGTGGCCGACGCTGTGAGGCGAGGGTGCAGGAACATCATCGCAGGGCTTGGCGGCAGCGCCACCAGCGACTGCGGCATCGGTATGCTTCGTGCCATCATCGATGTGTTTGCCAGACAGGGCACTTGGGACGACATCGGCGAGCTGAAGGACGCCAGCTTCACGATTGCCACAGATGTCACCAATCCGCTGTGCGGCGAAAACGGGGCCGCCTGCGTCTTTGCTCCTCAGAAGGGTGCCACGCCCGAGATGGTTCGCATGCTCGACGCCCGGGCACGAAGGTTCGCAGAGGTCTCTGCCAAGCACTTCGGTTACGATCGTCAGGACATGGCTGGCGCCGGAGCGGCTGGCGGACTGGGCTATGCCTTCCTGCAATATATGAACGCAGAATGCCGTTCGGGTATCGAACTGCTGCTCGATGCCGTGGGCTTTGACAGTATCCTGGAAGATGCCTCGCTCGTCATCACGGGTGAAGGCTCCGCCGACCGTCAGACGCTCATGGGCAAGCTCCCCTTCGGCATCCTCCAGAGGGCCAGGAGCCGCCATGTGCCTGTGGCGCTGATGGCGGGCCGCGTCAATGACGGTCAGCAGCTCGCCGAGGCAGGATTCTCGCACGTGGCATGCATTAATCCGCCTGGCATCTCACTCGAAGAAGCCATGAAGCCCGAAACAGCCAAGGCACATATCCGGAAAACGGTTTCGGGCATCATCGCCAAGTAAGGCTTTGTAGGGACAAACATGCTTAAGGGCTGGCAGCACACAGCTGACAGCCCTTGTTCGGATTACGCTACTTGCGAAGGATTATTTTGCCGGCTGAGCGGGAGCTGCAGGAGCCTCGGCGGCAGGAGCAGCGGGAGCATCAGTGGCAGGAGCAGCGGGAGCATCCTGCTGCTGGCTGGCACCAAAGCCAGGCAAGTTGTTAGGATTGGTAGCAGGAGCCTCGTAATTCTCCATCACCGAACCAGCGCTGGAAGCACCGGGTGCAACGTATGCACAAACGACGCTGAGGATGACCATGCAGGCAGCGAGGCCCCAAGTGGTCTTCTCGATGAAGTCAGTGGTTTTGCGAACACCGCCAATCTGATTGTAAGTGGAGAACTGGCTGGCAAGACCGCCACCCTTTGACTCCTGAATGAGCACAATGCCAATCATCAGCAGTGCTGCAATAACAATTAGGACTACAAATAATGTGTACATTTTTTTGATTATTTATTTTTGACTATTATTAATGATCACTTTCTCTATGAAGCGTATTTGGTCTGCAAAGTAAGCATTTTTTTTCGGAACTTGCAAACTTAATCGCTTAATTATTTCCAAAGCCTTCGAATATCTGCCCTGTTTGATGTAAATTCGGGCTAAAGTCTCGGTAAAGTACTCCTCCTCTGCCCCTTCTTCGGGTTCAACGACCTCTACTGGAGGTTCGCCTGCCGGCAGGGGGACATCCTTGAGGGAGAACTTCCCTTTGTCAGAATTTATGAACGAATCTATCAGCTGCTGGCCTCGCATTTCTGGCACGGTCTCTGCCTCCTCAGGGCTGTCGCCGCCGGTGTCAAGCAGATAGGCCACATAGTCGATGGCGGCATCAGCAGGCGTCGGGCGGCGCTTACGGGGCTTCGGCTCCTCCTGGGGGATGGTGTCGAGAAACGTATCGATGAGCGATATGGTGCGCGAAGAGGCATCCTGAGGATTCGAAGTAGCCTGAGGGTTAGAGGCGTTCTGAGCATCCTGGGCAGCCTGACTGCTCGGATGCTGGTAGTGGGCAGCCTCAACCATATTGAACAGCACACGGCGGTCGCTGATGTAGACGGCAGCACGGCGCAACTCCTCGTCGAACGTCGGGTCGTGAAGCAGATAGAGGTTCTGTAGCATCAGCAGGCGCATAGTCTGGTGATAGGGATACAAGGCCACCTGCGACCGCAGCTCGTAAAGCGTGTCGCGGTCCATCAGCTCGGGATGATGTATGAGTTCCAGTATGTCCATCATGCTACCAATTCGCCACGGCGGCGTTGAAGATTTGCTCACAGATATTGTTAATCATCTCTTCCACCAGCCCGTCTTGCACGCTGTTGAGCGACTGTGTCGACTCGTAGCTGCTGGTGGCGGTGAACTGCTGCTCGAAGTCGTCGCTGTGCTTGACGTTGTTCGTAAAGCGCACATTGACGGTCAGCGACAGTTCTACCATCGAAGAGTGTCCCTCGCTGGAAACACCCTTGTTGCGCTGATCGTAGCGCGTAATCTCGCCCTCAAGCTTCAAGTCGCCGTTGCGCTTGACTATCTGAAGGCGTGTATGGTCAGTGAACTGGTTTCGGAGGGCGTTGTTGAACATCGGTCCCATGGGTGCCCAGACATAGCTGGAGCGGATGGGGAAATCCGTGATCTGAATGGTCTTTGTCTTCGCGTAGTCAATGCTGGCGCCGTTGAACTTATAGCTTACCGAACAGGACAGAAGCGCCATCGAGACAGAAAGACACAACACAACGCTGCGCAGGTTTCTGCCTGCACACAACTGACTGAGCGTCTTTATCGTTTCCAGCCTCATCATCTTCGCCATTTCACCCTTCATCGAGTCCATACTGTTTCAGTCTGCGGTAAAGGGTACGGTCGCTGATACCCAGTTCTTGGGCAGCCTTGCGACGATTACCGTTATTGCGCTCAAGGGCCTTCTCAAGCATGGTCTTGCCAAGGGCACTGAGATTCAGGTTCTCGGGCTCGTGCTCAGGCTCAATATACTCCTCGGCCATCGCATCCTCAAGCGCCGTTGGCTGCTGGGTGATGGGAGAAAGCGAGGAAACGGGGGCAAGCTGGGTAGTCGGGGCAGGCATGGTCGAGGCAGGCATGGCTGTGCCTTGAGCCTCGTCAAGCCGCTTCTTCAGCTGGCTCATCTCATGACGCATTTCGTTCACGTTGCCGCGCAGTTCGAAAAGAATCTTATAGAGTATCTCGCGCTCGTTCTCAAAGCTGTGGTCTCCATTGTCGTTGCGAGGGATGGTGGCCAGCTGCGTAGTCTCCTTGTCTTCAGGGATGAAGGCGCGTAGCATCTCTGCCGTGATAGTGCGTTCAGGACTGAGCACGGAAATCTGCCTGGTGATGTTCTTCAGCTGGCGGATGTTGCCTGGCCACTTGTAGCGCATCAGCACCTGCTTGGCCTCGTCAGTAAGAACCACCTTGTCCATCTTGTATTGCTCAGCCATCTGCAAGGCGAAAAGCCTGAACAGAAGCACGATGTCCTCTCCTCGCTCACGCAAAGGCGGCATCTGCATGGGAACCTCGTTAAGACGATAATAGAGATCTTCACGGAAGCGGCCCTCGCTGATGGCTTTCTGAATGTTCACGTTTGTGGCTGCCACGATGCGGACATCGGTCTTTTTCACCTCAGTAGCGCCAACGGGTATGTACTCGCCGTTCTCCAGCACACGCAACAGTCGGGCTTGGGTAGCCAGCGGCAGTTCACCCACCTCATCGAGGAAAAGCGTGCCCTTGTTGGCTGCGCCGAAATAGCCGGGAGAATCGTTGATGGCACCGGTAAAGGAGCCCTTAACGTGCCCGAAGAGCTCTGAGTCGATGGTACCCTCAGGAATGGAACCGCAGTTGATGGCGAAGTACTTCTCACGGCGGCGAGGCGAATTGTCATGGATGACGCGGGGGATGATTTCCTTACCCACGCCGCTCTCCCCGACGATGAGCACGCTGAGCATGGTAGGCGCCACCTGAAGAGCCACGCTGAGCACATGGTTCAGGCTTTCGCAGTTGCCTACGATTTCATACCGTTGTTTGATGGCTTGTAAATCCATTGACTTCGTTTTTGGCTGACAAAATTACACATTAATTATCAAACGGCTGCAATTTTTGGCAGAATTTAACGCAAAATCATGCATCTTCCATCGCCTCAAGCTCCGACTGAGCCGATTTCTTCGGTGGGATGCGCACGGCAAAGCGGGCTTTCTCACCGTCCTCACGCTTCTCGTGATAGAGCTTGGGCAGCGGATGAGCCAGAGGCGCATCGTAGTCACCGCGGTGGCGATACATATCGATGGCGGTATAGATCGCATGGCGCAAGGACATCTCATCGGCGACGCCCTTGCCGGCAATATCGAAAGCAGGACCGTGGTCAGGCGTGGTGCAGATGGCACTGATGCCAGCCTTCAGTTTTACACCGTAATCCACGGCGAGCGTCTTGAAGGGAACCAGTCCCTGATCGTCGAACATAGCGAGCACACCATCGAAGTTGTAGTACATTTTCTGTCCGAAGAAGTCGTCAGCCATAAAAGGACCGAAGGCCTGTACACCTTGTTTCTCAAGCTCTTCAATAGCAGGGGCAATGACGTTCTCCTCCTCGCTGCCCGGCTGAGGATTCAGCCCGAGTACGGCCAGGCGGGGATTGGAGATGCGGAAGTCACGCTTCAGACTGGTGTGGAAGATGCGCCCCTTGTCTACAATCTTCTCCTTAGTGACAGCCTGAGGCACATCCTTGATGGGCAGATGGGTGGTAACGAGGCCTATCCGCACCAGGTCGCTCACCATCATCGTCAGCGACTTGTCGTCCTTGGCGGCGTTGGCACTCGATAGCATCGGTGCCTGGACAAGCACGTCGTAAAGTCCCTTCTGCAGGTCTTCCTTAGCCCGGGCAATGGCTTTACGGGCTGCGGAGTCGGACTCCGGAGTAGGCGAACCCAGCTCCACCTTTATCTCTTCATCGAAGGTATTAAGCAGGTTCAGCCTGCCGTCGCGGGCATCCTCTGCCTTGTCGATGATCGAGAACTGAGTCTCGAGGCTCAAAGCCTTGCGATGATAGGCAGCAACCTTGGGCGAGCCATAGATGATGGGCGTGCAGAGATCGAGCATCGCAGGATCGTCAAATGCCTTCAATATCACCTCATAACCAATACCGTTCGTATCTCCATGCGTGATAGCCACGCGGATTTTCTTTTCTTCCATAATTACAACTTTTTAGTTTTAAGCATTAAGCTTTATGATTTCTTTTGTTTCCTTCTATCTTTTTCGTACTCAGCAGGCCGCAGGCGGCAAAGATATCCTGGCCGCGGCTGGCGCGGATGGTGGTGAACACGCCGTGGGAGGTCAGATAGTCGCGCAAGGACTCCATCCGTTTCTCGTCGGAGCCGGGCAGGTCGACGCCTGGAATCTCATGAAAGCGAATCAGGTTCACACGGCAGTCAAGGCCCTGAAGCAGCTTGACAATCTCGCGCCCATAGACAGGCGTGTCGTTGAGTCCACCAAAACAGATATACTCAAACGAGCAGCGACGCTGGCGGGAGAAGTCATACTGACGCAGAAGTGCCACCACCTCTGCTATCGGCATCTGCCCCTCGGCGGGCATCAGCTTCCGCCGCTGTTCCGGCAGAGGCGAGTGCATGGAGATGGCAACGTGGCACTCACTCTCATCGAGGAAGCGCTGCAGCTTTGTCTTTATGCCCACGCTACTGACGGTAATCCTACGGGGACTCCAGGCATAGCCATAATCGGCTGTCAGGATCTCCGTTGCACGCAGCACGGCATCGAGGTTGTCCATCGGCTCACCCTGACCCATGAAGACAATGTTCGTCAGGCGCTCGCGCTCAGGGAGTGCATAGATCTGATTAAGGATGTCGCCCGCAGTAAGATTGCCTTCAAAGCCTTGTTTGCCAGTCTGACAGAAGAGGCAGTTCATCTTGCATCCAACCTGGCAACTGACACACAGCGTAGCCCGCTCACCATCAGGGATGAACACCGTCTCTACAAAGCGCTCGCCTCCGCTTGCCGGCATATCATGACAACATACCGGGAAGAGATACTTGATAGTACCGTCCTTGGAGTGCTGGCTGTCGATAGGTGCCATCGCACCCACAACGAAGTGCTCCTTCAGCCGCTCACGGTTAGCCTTCGAGATGTTTGTCATCTCGTCAATCTCCGCCACATGCTGCTGATAAAGCCACTTGAGTATCTGCCCTGCCGTAAACGAGGGCATACCCAAGTCGCGCACCACAGCCTTCAATTCATCGTGCGACAGCCCGAGCAGAACCTTTTTCCTGTCATTATTCTCCATTTTCGTCTGCAAAGGTACGAATAAGTGAGTGAATTTCCAAATTTATTTGTTTTTTTACTGATTTATTTGGTTTTTTCGCAGAAAATGGCGAAATTTGCGCTGCAATTAAACATAATACATTTACATGAGAGAAAAAATAGACTGTTTCCTGCCTTGCAACGATCCTCGTGGAACCATGAAGACCGTGGCGCAACTGATTGGAAACAAAACCATACAAAACATTTTCCTGCTCACGTCAAGTCCCTTGCCTGCTGATGACAACGGCATACTGGGGAAATGCCAGCCGCTGACCGTCGGCAATCTCACCAGCAGCAATACACTGATGACCATCGCCGAGAACGCCAAGGCAGACTATGTGCTCCTTCAGACAAAGCCCGTGAGCCTTGAGTTGGGAGAGGGAGCGCTGGAACGAATCCTCCGCGTGGCTTCCGATAGCGACGCATCGATGGTATATGCCGACCACTATAACCTCGTCGACGGCAAGCGCACACCCCACCCTGTCATCGACTATCAGACTGGCAGCATCCGCGATGACTTCGATTTCGGCTCGCTGCTGCTGATCAAGACGGCCCTGCTCCATACCTTCGCTATGCAGGCAGGAGAGAATGACTACCAGCACGCCGGCCTCTATGCCCTGCGCCTCTTCCTGAGCCGTAACGGACAACTGTTCCATATCGACGAGAAACTCTATACAGAAGAGGAACTCGATACCCGTGCCTCTGGCGTGAAGCAGTTTGACTACGTGAACCCTCGCAACCGTGAGGTGCAGATAGAGATGGAACATGCCGCCACAGCTCACCTGACAGAGATTGGGGCGAAGATAGACCCCTCGTACTACCGCCGCCCAGACTTCAACGAACAGGAGTTCGATGTCGAGGCCTCGGTCATCATCCCTGTCTACAATCGTGAGAAGACCATCTGCGACGCCGTCAATTCTGCCCTCTCGCAGAAGACGAGTTTCAGATATAATGTCATTGTCGTCGACAACCACTCTTCAGACAAGACCACGGAACTGCTGAAGGCCTTCCACGATGAGCGTCTTGTACATATCATCCCAGAGCGCACGGATCTCGGCATAGGCGGCTGCTGGAACCAAGCCATCAACGACGACCGCTGCGGGCGCTTTGCCGTACAACTCGACTCCGATGACCTCTACTCTTCTCCCAAGACACTGCAACAGATTGTCGAGACCTTCCATAAGCAGAACGCCGCGATGGTCATCGGCTCCTATCGCATGTGCGACTTCGAATTGAACACCCTGCCGCCAGGACTCATAGACCATGCAGAGTGGACTGACGAGAACGGCCCCAACAACGCCCTGCGGATCAATGGCTTAGGAGCACCTCGGGCTTTCTTCACACCGCTACTCAGACAGATCGGTTTCCCCAACACCTCGTATGGTGAAGACTATGCCTTGGGGCTCATCTTCTCACGCCACTACCGCATTGGACGTATCTTCACAGAACTTTATCTCTGCCGCCGATGGGGAGGTAACAGCGATGCCGCACTCAGCATCGATCGCATCAATGCGAACAATCTCTATAAGGACCGCCTGCGAACACTGGAGATTCTCGCCCGTCAGCAGATGCTCCAAGGCAAGCAGGAACTGATGAACGACTCACCCCTACAGCGGTTCTTCAATCGTCAGCTGGAGAAGTGGGAAGATGCCCGCCAACGTTATCAGGATCTGCGCAATGTGAAAACTCGAGATCTGGCAGAAGGGGCCTCATCCATCAAGGTGCAGTGGAATCCTGCCCGCATGGTGTCGACGGGTGCCAGCATCGACAAGAAAGCGATTGCCGAGCGTCCCTGTTTCCTTTGTGAGGCAAACCGTCCCAAAGAACAGACTAAGAAATCCGTAGACGCTCACTTCGACCTGTTGGTGAATCCCTACCCCATCCTGCCGATACACTTCACCATCCCCAGCGTCAAGCATGAGCCGCAACGCATCCGTGAGAACTATGGTGAGATACATAAACTGCTTGAAGAATATCCAGAGATAATGGTCTTCTACAATGGTCCCAAATGTGGTGCATCAGCCCCTGACCATGCTCATTTCCAGGCAGGCACCAGCGGACGGTTGCCTCTGCAACTGTCGTGGCAGCGCTTAAGCCGCAACCTCACCACCATCATCAGCCTCAATGAAGGCGAGGACATCTCACTCATCGAGGAATACCCCTGCCCTGCCCTGCTCATACGCAGCCATTCGCAATACAGCGACGAGCAACTGTTCCTGCGCCTTTATGAAGCCCTGACGATGCAGGATGACGATGCAGAGCCGATGATGAACATCGTCAGCTGGCGGCACGATGACGAGTATCTGTCTGTGATATTCCCACGCGGCAAACACCGTCCTGACTGCTACTATGCCCAGGGCAACGATCAGTTTGTCATCTCGCCAGGTGCCCTTGACATGGCAGGTCTCATCATCACACCCAGACAAGAAGACTTTGAGCGACTCACGCCAGAGAAGGCCCTCAGCATCCTTAACGAGGTCTCACTCTCAAAGGAACAGCTCCAACAGGTCATTGACCGCCTTCAGGATAAACCTCAAACCCAAAGCCTCAAATCCCAAACCTCAAAGGAGCCTCTCGTCACCGTGGGTATCGTCACAGCCGAGAAGATTGCCTTCGAACTCAATCAGGCCTACCTCGCCAAGGGTGAGGTCATCACAGGTCCACAGACGGTCGCCTTCTCTGAAGGTGGCATCCTGTGGCGAGGCACGCAATACCGCGAACTCACCTTCACGCCTCAGGATCCTGAAGCCACATTCTCGCTCAACGATGTTACCATTGGCGTTGACTTCCATTGGGAACGCAAGGAGACACAAGTCTTCGAGGGTACGTTGCGTATCGTCGTCGAGGCCGACAAGATCGTCGCCATTAACGAACTGCCCGTTGAACGCTATCTGACAAGTGTCATCGCCAGCGAGATGTCACCAACAGCATCGCTGGAGTTCCTCAAGGCCCATGCCGTCATCTCCCGTTCCTGGCTCCTGGCACAGATGGAAAAGCGCCGCCGCCTCAGCAGCGGACAAGACAGTTTCTTCTCGTTCATCAAGAAAGATGACGAGATTATCCGCTGGCACGACCGCGAGGACCATACCATCTTCGACGTTTGCGCCGATGACCACTGCCAGCGCTATCAAGGCATTGGCGGCGGCAACAGGATGAAGGCAGAGCAGGCTGTCAGTGAGACACGCGGACAGGTGCTGTCCTACAACGGTGAGATTTGCGATGCACGCTTCTCGAAATGTTGCGGCGGCGAGACCGAAGAGTTCCAATATTGCTGGGAAGACACGCCAAAACCCTATCTCGAGAGCATCCACGACCCCTGGTGCAACACCAGCGACAAGCATATCCTGTCACAGGTGATGAAAGAGTATGACCAGAACACGCCCGACTTCTACCGTTGGACCGTCGAGTACACACAGGAGCAAATCTCCGAGCTTGTCAGCCGCAAGCTGAAGGACGACTTCGGCACTATCACAGACCTCATCCCCATTGCCCGTGGCAAGAGCGGTCGTATCTGGAAGTTGAAGATTGTCGGCACAAAGAAAACACTCACCATCGGTAAGGAGCTCGAGATCCGCCGCGCCCTCAGCGAGACCCATCTCCTATCTTCCGCCTTCGAGGTAACCATCTCCTCCCCTGAGTCAGGGAATGGTCTGAGCAACGGGCAAAACGAGCGCATATTCACGCTCCACGGCCGCGGCTGGGGCCACGGTGTTGGTCTTTGCCAGATAGGAGCCGCCGTCATGGGCGAACAAGGCAAGACCTATGACGAAATTCTCCTCTTCTACTACCGTCACTCCGAAATCCAGCGTTTATACGAGTAGTTCATAGTTTAAAATTCATAGTTAATAGTAATGAGTAAGAAATCTCCTTGGGCCTGGGTGCCCACACTCTACTTTGCCGAAGGCCTGCCCTACGTGGCTGTAATGACCATCTCGCTCATCATGTACAAACGCCTTGGCTTGTCGAATACCGACATCACCCTCTACACTTCATGGCTTTATCTGCCCTGGGTCATCAAACCACTTTGGAGTCCTTTCATTGACATCATCAAGACCAAGCGGTGGTGGATCATCAGCATGCAGCTGCTCATCGGTGCAGCCCTCGGTGGCGTAGCCTTCACCATCCCCGGCCCCTACTGGCTGCAAGGGTCTTTGGCGTTCTTCTGGCTGATGGCCTTCTCCAGCGCCACCCACGACATTGCCGCCGACGGGTTCTACATGCTCGGACTCAAGGAGCACGATCAGGCCTATTTCGTGGGCATACGCTCCACGTTCTACCGCATTGCGACCATTGTTGGGCAAGGCTTGCTCGTGATGCTTGCAGGCAACCTCGAGGTTGTCACCCGCAACATAAAATACTCATGGAGCCTGATGTTCTATGGAATGGGCGGTCTTTTCATCGCCTTCTGGCTGTGGCACCACTACATCCTTCCACGCCCGTCAGAAGACAAAGGGATGGAGAAGATGCACGGTCCTCAGATTTTGCAGGAATTCTGGCACACGCTGAAAACTTTCTTCCAGAAGCCCCAGGTATGGGCGGGCATCTGTTTCATGCTCTTCTACCGCATGCCTGAGGGTCTGTTGGCCAAAGTCAGTGCCCTCTTCCTTATCGACGCCACGGCCAAGGGAGGACTGGGTCTCTCACCAGCGGAATACGGTTTGGTACAAGGCACTGTAGGTGTCATCGGACTCACGCTGGGAGGCATTCTCGGCGGCATTGTTGCCAGCCGCGACGGACTGAAGCACTGGCTCTGGCCTATGGTGATGGCTATCACCCTGCCCGATATTGTCTATGTCTACCTTTCCTACGCCCTGCCCGAGAATCTGTTCATCATCAATGTCTGCGTCTTTATCGAGCAGTTCGGCTACGGCTTCGGCTTCTCCGCCTACATGCTATACCTTATATATTATAGTCAGGGAGAGCACAAGACGGCACATTATGCCCTCTGCACCGCTTTCATGGCCTTGTCGATGATGATACCGGGTCTCTTCGCCGGCGCCCTTCAGGAGAGCGTGGGCTATCCCACCTTCTTCCTCATCGTGATGGTAGCCTGCTCACTCACCTATATTGTGACCGCAACACTGAAAATCGATCCTGAGTTCGGAAAGAAAAAACCGGCAGAACAGGCATAGCCGGCAAGTTTAGGGAAATCCCTATCGACGAATAGGACTATCCACTTGCACAATAAACAGATGAAGCTTAACTTTGCACCATCAAACATTTAAAACGTTACGATTATGAAGAAGTTATATTACAACACCCTGATGCTGGCCATCTTAGCCACAGCTGCCATCTCGTTCTCCTCTTGCGAAGACGCAGAGATTGCCCGCACTCTTGAAGGTACTTGGAAAGGCAACATGTATATCTCCTCAAAATACGGAGGCCGCACCTACGATGCCACCTATACGGAAATCACATTCCTGAAGGATCCCTACGCTTACTCCAGCGGCAGTGGGTACTGGTGCGACTACTACAGCAATGCCCCTTGGGATTATGTAGCCAACCATATCAATTGGACCGTAGACTATGGAACGATCAAGATTCATTTCCTCGAGGAAGACTCATACATCAGGATTTCCGACTACCGTTTGAACAACGACCACTTCTACGGAACGTTGAATGACAACGGACGAGCCGTAGACTTCGAGCTCTACCACACCTCGTCGCCTAACTGGAGCAGCTACCGCTGGGGCTACGACGATTGGTATAACGATTGGTACGATCCCTACTATTCCCGCACTCGCGGCGACAGTGCATCTGACTCAACAACCGTTGAAAAGCCCATCCGCTTCGTCAGAGGCAAGTAAAGATACGACGGATATAATTTGGGACCCTAGAAGTCAATGATTTCTAGGGTCAATTGATTGATTGGTATACTATTACTGCCAAGAAATTTACTTCAGCGTGACGGTGGCTTTGGAAACCACCTTTTGACCCATGGTCTCTGTGGTGGCATCGGTCGTAATACTCTTCACCCAACCATCGTCCTGAAGCTCATAAGTGGCCTTCTCCTCATGTCCCATCTTCAGCATGCCAGAGGCTATCACCTGATCGATGTTCTGCTTCACCATCTCGGCCTGCTCTGGAGCGCTCTGCTCCACCTGCTTGATGATGAACTTCTTCATCTCGTCGTCACTCATGTTCATCAACGAGTTTGCTACGATACTCTTGCCATTGACAAAATACATGCGTTTCATCTTCATTCCCTCCTTGCTGACGAACTCATCCTGAAGACCCGTCACCAGAGTCTTTCCGTTGAGTGCCAGGGGAGACGTTGCCTCCTGCATAGACTTCACAAGGGCATCAGTGGTAAGCGACTGAGCTACCTGCTGCTTCAAGGCATCCTTTGAAAGCACCTGTGCGAGCTGGGGTATTTCGGTCATCATCTGATCGATGAATACATCAGCCTGTTTGTCGAGTTTGGCCTTCACCTCGTCACCATTCAGAATGTTCTGTACACGCCCATCCTTGTCGAGGGTCACACGAATCACGGTACCCTTGATCATCTCCTCGGCAGCAGCCATCAACTTGCCGGCGATATTGTTAGGATCGCACTCCGTCTTCACATCGGTACTCACCATTTCAAGCACATATCCGTCAGCAGTAGCATCGGTGATGGTGTACTTCGTGTCTGTCGTAATCTTCACGTCACCCTGTCCTGGAAGCGTGGCTATAGCCACAGCAACGTAGTTTTTCACTGTGCCCTTTTGCATCATCGGGGCGATTTTCACTCGTGCCTGTAAAGCAAAGGCAACGGTAAGCAGCAGGCCTACCATCATTAGTTTTTTCATTTGTCGAATAATTTAGCGTTTAAGTATAAAGTTTCATATTCCTGCTCCGTCCTGGAATCCTGCATCAATAGCCTTCGACTGGAGTATGCGTGAATAGGGCGGCACGGAATGCGTCAGCCAGATGTTACCACCAATCACAGAATGATGGCCGATAGTGATACGGCCAAGGATAGAGGCATTGGAGTAGACGGTGACATTGTCTTCGATAATCGGATGTCGCGGGATATTCAGCATGTTCCCCTGCTCGTCGTACTTGAAACTCTTGGCTCCGAGGGTGACGCCCTGATAGAGTGTCACATGGTTGCCGATGATGGAGGTTTCGCCAATAACGACACCCGTACCGTGGTCGATGGCGAAATACTCACCTATCTGTGCTCCAGGATGGATGTCGATACCAGTCTTGGAGTGAGCAAGCTCGGTGATGATGCGCGGTATCACAGGCACCTTCAACTCATGCAGACGATGGGCGATGCGATAATGAGTCATCGTGTTCATCACAGGATAGCAGAAAATCACCTCACCGTAGTTCGTGGCGGCAGGATCGGCATCGAACATGGCTTCTACATCGGTATAGAGAAGCCGCTTGATCTCCGGCAGAGTGTCGACGAACTGTGTAGCCAACCGTTCTGCCTCGGCATATACCTGAGCCTTGGTGTGGATCTCCTTGCAGTCCTCGCAGAACTGGAGCCCATGGGCTATCTGCTTGGTGAGCAGTGTCATCAGCTCTTCCATGTGGACACCTATATAGTAAGAGCGGATAGCCTCATCGGGCTGCCGTTTGTTGAAATAGTCAGGGAAGATAATGCTCTTCACCAGCGTTACGATCTGCTTCACCTGCTCCACTGATGGCAACGGTGCCTCGATGGCAGGCATCATACTGGCCTCCTTTTCACCGATTTTCGACAGCAGCGCCACATTCCTGCGCAACACGTCGTTAATGTCTCTCTTTTCCATATCGGCTGCAAAGATAGTGCAAATCGAGCAAAAAGCAAAATAAAAGAGCGTTTTTTTCATTTCCCTATGCAGCCAATCTCCGAGCAAGACTCTTTGTCAAATTGATTTAGCGGAAGAAATTCTGCTATATTTGGCAGTTTCGTCAATTATTTGTAATTTTGAGCCATTAAACTTAACTTTAAAACTGGAGAAGCAGCATTATGCCAAGACATTCACGAAAATAAAGCGGAACGGGCATCTATCATGTGATCAATGCTCCCTCTCAGTGAAAACCGCCGAAGTGAAGCCTTTCAGACCCCATACGTACTTCTCTCTACGAGAGAGAAGGTAGTATGTGGGGTGCAGAAAGGGGGCTTCACTGAGGCGACTGTCATCTGCTCAGAACTCTTTCCTCAGGTCGTTTGGCTTGCCTCAGGCGGCCTTACCATGCTCAATCCCGCCATAACCCGCCAATGGCTCTGGGAAATGCCGTACCTTTGTACTCGCATTCAAGATGCAGCGTTCTTTGTCAGAGTGACCAGGCGGACGGGTCCAAGAAAGGTTAGCCCTTTCTGCCAGAAAGGTTAAACCTTTCTCGGAGAAACTAGGCACCTTTCTCCGCATGGCTCCGGCGGAGAAGGTTTAGCGCCTGCTGATTCCTCGCGATCTTTGATTTATTGTCACACAGAAATTCAGAAGTTGATGACGATATTTTCGCCCCACGAGTCATCGACGGTCACCGTAACAAACACTGACGCCGACCTCTCACTGTCGTCGAAAAGATTGCCCTTGCAAATCGTGATGCTGTTACGTTTCAGAGGCACACCATCAATACTACATCCTCCGAGCAGACGGATCTGGTTATCGTAGGCCATCATGGTTATATCGATCATGTCTTCTTCATCGCGGGGAATCAAATAGAATTCATACTGACTGTCTTCGCTGCTGGCACTCACATTCACCGACTGGTTGGCGGTGGTACTGCCATAGCCCGTCAGCCCGTTAAACGTTCCCTTGCTACCTTTGTACCTGAAAACGATGTGATCCAGATCTGCAGGAGGCGTGACCGTCGGGATGAACCGTAACATCGAGACGATGCGTTCCAGCTGAAGGTTAAGTTCGACTTTCACATCCTCTACCTGAATCTCTTCACAGCACCAGAACGTGTCGCCCAGATCGTTACCTGAGATAGACACTTTCTCGTCTGCATAGAAACTGGGATTCTTCGAACCGCTATGTGCCACCACCACCAGATAATAGTGACCCTCTTCGAGTTGGAACGATGCCGTTCCAAAATCGGCATCGTCAACCTTCTGATTGACATAGTCCACCCGCTCGCCATCGTCATCGTAGACGTGGAAGTTAAGTCTTGTGCAGCAATCTCCTACCTTTGCCCTTGTGGCAGCAGGAAACGGCACTTGCTCGATGCTGCCGACACGAAGCACGACATTCGCTCGCTGTCCATCATCTGTCTCACCGACATTCATTTTCTCACACGACACTCCTGTAAGGAGCATCACTCCTACACACACCAAAGCCTTCAAACGGCAGATTTGTTTGCTTCTCATATTTTTAGAATTAATGTTAACACCCATCCTTCGTGGACAGGACTTACTATCATGCAAAGGTAAAGCTTTTTTGCAAGACTAATATAAAAGGGGACAACCTTTTAAGATTTATTAAGCCTTCTTGCCTTGACGCTGCTTCAGGCTCTCTCTCACCTCTCGCTTCTTACGGAGGACGGCCAGTCGCTCACGGGCATGGCGCTGTGAGGTACGCAGTTCGACACCATAGACGATGCAGGCCGTGCCGAAATAGGTGGCAGCCTGAATCCAGAGATAGCGTATTTCGGGCACAACATCGCTGAGGACACCACCAAGAGTGTTCATCCTGACAAAGGCACGAATACCGAAAGTGCTCGGAAAGAGCCATGAAACACCCTGCCAAAAGCCTGGGATGGCTGACTGCGGCCAACTGACACCTGACATGAAGAGCAGGGGCACAGAGACGAACACAACAAGCAGCATGACGTTCTCACGATAGTGAACCAGACAAGAGACCGTCATACCGAAGAAGACGCAGGCCAGAAGGTAAGGCAGCATGAGTGCCAGGAGATCCTGCCAATGGATAAGTGCCAGGAACGAGAAGATGCGAGGCACGACGATGGTGAGATAGGCTGCCATCACGGCATAGATCATCAGATAGCAAAGTGCCTTACCCCAGACGACACGATAGATACCGCCATAGCAGGAGTTGATAGGCACAAGGTCGCTGTAGCGATTGCGCTCACGGGCAGTACCTGCTGCCAGTCCGATGCCGAGGATGAGTGTCTGCTGCAGGATGAGCATCAAAACGGCTGGGATGATGAAGTTGCCGTAGCCGCCGGCAGGGTTGAAAATAGGCACGTCCTCGAAATCGAGCGGACGCGTGGTAATCAGATCCTCACGCACAGTATAGTTGCCCGACAGCTTTGTCTGTATCTCAGCGCCCATGGCCTGAGTGACAGCCACGGCTGTCTGGTAGATAGCCTTATAGGTGAGCATCAGCGACATGTCGCAATAGACACTCACCACCCCTTGCTCCATACGGTTCAGACGAGTGGCGAAATCGGTAGGTATCAGGTAGATGCCCTTAGCCACCTGACGACTGACAAGCGACTGTGCATCGTCGAGATCCGCGGCATAGCTGAGTACCCGCACATCAGGCGATGCATCAACCATACGGATAAACTGGCGCGACAGTTGCGAGTGCGACTGGTCTACCACCACCACAGGCACCTCATGTACCACCTCATTGTTATAAATCCAAGAGTAGAGCAAGGGATAGACAAGGGGCACGATAACACAGAAGATGAGCACACCCTCGTCGTGGAGCACCTGCTTCATCTCCTGGCGCCACACGTAGGCGGCATCCTCCAGTCTGTTGTATATATTATGGAATATAGACATAATGGAGCATTGCGTTTTTAATCTTAGAGATAACGAACCACGGCAGCAAGGTAAAGCCCACGAGGGCCACCAGATGGAACCATGCGTCGATGAGCGGATAACCGTTGAACACCGTTATCTGGTAGAACATATAGTAATGGCGCAGGGGGAAGAGCCATGTCAGCGCCTGTATCGGCGCATCCATACCCATTACAGGGAAGGCAGAACCCGCCAGCGAGAAGCTGAGCACAGCCCAGAGCGAACAGACACTCATCGACATGCGCAACGATGGGAGCAGGCCGAAGGCGAAGACACCGAATCCTATAGAACCGAACACCTCGAGCACCGACAACAGCAGCATCATCCACACACTGCCCTCATAGGGGAAATGAAGGAACTTATAAAGATAGACGTCGTAGAAGAAGATGAGTATGAGGAATACGAGCGCCTGGGGCAGGAATTTGCCGAGGATAGCCACAACGATGTTGTTGTCGGCCTTCTGAAGCCATTCCTTGCCACGCCCGAACTTCAGTTCCATGCCTAAGGAATAGGCTGAGATGAGGAACATGAAGAGCATCATGACACCTGGCACAAGCACTGTCGACAGATAGACGTTATAGTTCGTCCAAGGGTTGGCTATCTGGTGGAGGTCTACACGGATGGGCTGGAGGAAAGCCTGTATCTGCTGCGGCGTGAAGCCCTTGGCGCGCATCGTGGCCTGTCCTACGGCAGCAGAACCGAGGTTGGAGATGGTCTTCAGGTCTTTCATCAGCAACGACCCCGACATCACCGAACCCATATTATAATAATAGGAGATCTTCGGGCGACGGCTCGCCAGCAGATTGTCGGCTGTTCCCTTCGGGATATAGAGGAAGGCGTAGATCTCATTCTCCTGGATGGCACGTCTGGCCTCGGCGACACTCGGATAACGGGCCACCACCCGGGAACTTTGGAAGGCATCAAGACGACGGATGAGTCCACGCGAGGTCGAGGTGTTGTCGAGATCCACCACGCCGACAGGCATATCCTCTGGCAGCCCTTCGTCCATCAGCGAGGTAAAGAACACCAGCGCCAGAATGGGGAATACTACCATGCTGAAGAAGTAAATGCGATTCACATAGAGAATCTTGCACTCACGTCTTGCAATCTGCCAGATCAGACCAAGATATTTCATCTTACATCATCAAGAATGAGAGAAACAGGGGATCAATCCTTATCCAAGCCTCTTAATTCTTAATTATCAGAGACATGCCGGGACGAAGGCCATCGAGCTTCTCTACGGGACGGGCCTTTACCTCAAAGGTCTTCAGATCGTACTGACCATTGGCCTTCGTAGCCTTCCATACGGCATAGGAGCCCTGATCCTTCAGATAATAGACCTTCATCTTGATTTCCTTGTTGAAGGCGGGTACAAAGGCGGTGAATTCCGTGCCTACCTTCATGCCATTGAGCTGGTCCTCACGGACATTGAAGGTGCCCCACATATCGTCCATCACAGCGATAGACATGATGGGAGAACCTGTACCTACAAGCTCACCCACCTTAGGATAGATATCGGCCACCTCACCCTCCTTCTGGGCAATCTGCACCGTCTCGTTGATATAACTGTTCACCTCCTGCACAGCCCCCTTGGCACGGCCCACCTGGGCAGCGGCAGCAAGCTTGTCTTCCATGCGGGCACCGTTGACAGCCATATCATACTGGCTCTGGGCAGCTTTCATCTGAGCCTCCATGGCCTTATAGTTGGCATAGACCTCATCACGCTTCTGGGCACTCACCACACCACCGTCATAAAGGCGCTGGATGCGCTGGTAAGACTTCTCGGCAATCTCAAAGCCGGCCTTCGCCTGCTGGAGCACTGAGAAAGCGCCTTGAATCTGCTCCTTACGGGCACCATTCTGGGCTTTCAACTCGATGGCGGCAGCGGCACTCTCTGCACTACGGGCCTGTTCCATCTTGGCACGCACCTCCGGGGCATCGAGGATGGCGAGGGTGTCGCCGGCCTTCACATAGTCGCCCTCACTCACACGAAGTTCGAGAATACGACCCGGTACCTTACTGGATACACGATACTCGGTGACTTCCACCTGTCCTTGAATCACATTAGGATCACGGCCAAGGGCCAGGAATCCGATAAGTGCCACAATGATGATTACTGCCACAAATCCTGCGATGGCGAGCAGAATGTTATTATGCTGACTTTTTGCGCTCATATCTATAAACTATAAACAAAAAACTATAAACAATAAACTATAAACTATTCCAGCACACCCAAGGCTTTCTGGAGATCCACCTGCGAGAGCTTAACATCGATCTCGGCATCAATCTTCTGCGACTGTGCCTGCAACCAGGCCGTCTGAGCCTCCATCACAGTGGTGGGACTGATGACACCTTCCTGGAAACCCAGGTTAGCGGTGCGCAGGTTCTCGTCGGCACGGGCGATACTGGCCTGAGCCATCGCAAGTTTCTTGTTGGCTTCGTTCACTCGGAACGTATTCTGGTTCACCTGAAGCTCAACCATCTCTCGCGCCTCCTGAAACTCCAGATTGGCAATGCTCGTGGCACCCTTTGAGGCACGCACCTTATACATCACGTCGCCCCAGTTCCAAATGGGCACCCGCACCATGACACCTACATTCCACATGCCACGGAACTTCTTCTCAAAACCATTATACAGACTGGGATTGCTGACAAGATAACCGCCCGTGAGCATCACCTGCGGCAGATTGCCAGCCCTGAGCACATTGGTCACCTGACGGGAGAGGTCGACGGTGTTCTGAAGCATTTTCAGCTCAGGACGGAAGTTGACAGCCGTCTCCACATCAAGCTGCGGTGCGACTGTCACCACGGCGATATGTTCCTCATTCTCATCAGCCAAGGTAATCTGCTCATTGACAGGCATGCCACAGAGTTCACAGAGAAGCATCTTCGAGAGTACCAGTCCGTCGTTGACTTTCATGACCGCCATCTCTGCCTCGTTCACCTTCACGCTGACACTCAGGCCCTCGCTGCGGGTGGCGACACCCTCCTCAATCATCTTACTGACATCAGAGTCGAGCTTCTTCACAAGGTCGAGATAGCCTTCAGCCAATTTCTTCTTATGGGTCAGCGACACCACCTGCCAGTAGGCCTGGTCTATCTTGTAGAGCGTCGTCTGGCGACGGGCCTCAGCAGAGTTCTCCGTAAGGTCCTCGGCGATATCAGCCATCTTGTTCATCGCAATGATGGCACCTCCCATGAACACAGGCTGCGTCAACAGAATGGAGCCTGCCCATACATTACGGGTATCGGTATGGAAGGCATCGACAATCTTCTGTCCCTCGGCATTGAGCAGTCCGGCGAGGTTTGTCACACCCTCCTGCATCTGGGTCTGCATACCACCCATCACCTGCATGACGTCAGCAGCCGGTACGCCCATCTTCACTAACGTCGTACCGATTTGGGTAAACGTCTGCTCGAGTCCTGCCATCTGTGGCTGCATGCCTGCCGCCACGGCAGTACCCAATTGCGGAAGAGTTCCCTTCTGGGCATCGCTGAGCAGGGATATCTCGCGACTGGTGTGTTCATAGGTTCCGACAGCGCTGATGTGCGGCAGGTATTTGGTGCGTGCCGACTTGCGGACATTCGCAGCCACATCCTGCTTGACTTTTGCGATACGCATCTGCTTGTTGTTGCGCAGCGCCATCGCCCTGCAGCTGTCGAGTGTCAGCAACCGCTGACCGCTGACAGGCATCACCGCCCCGACAAGCAAACCAATACAAATATTTCTAATCATATACTTATCTATTTACCACAATCGTATGGTCTTCATTCAAAGTTAAACGTCCGTGATCCGATCATATTGCCATCGACAAAGATGGATACACGATACTGTCCGCCTTCGAGCATCTGCGTCATGTTCCAATAGAGTGTCACAGGCATCTCTTCACCCGTGTATTCGATATCCTTCTTCATCGAGCATTCCAACGAACGGTTCTCATAGGCGAAGGAGCCTCCGCCGCCAAGCACGTTACCGCCAGGATTCTGGATGCGTACATAGACGGTACGCTTGCCATTCGAGGCCGTCACATTCCTTGTGATGGTAAAGGACACCTGGATCTTCTTGGTGTTCTTGAGTTTCGGCTTCTTCATCGCACGGTCCTTCTTGTCGAGCAGTGTCATCTGGATATTCGTGGCATCGAGCTGGGCGGCAATAGCCACCTTCTCCGACAACGTCTCCTTCTCGCTGCTGAGTCCTGCCACCTGGGCATTGCGCTGCTGCAGTTCGGCATTCACCCTGCTATTCTCACGCATCAGGTTCTCATTCAGACGGTTCAGCGAGTCAATCTGCATCACATAGTCGCGGAGGACGGCCCTCACAGTGGCCAGTTCTTTCTTCAGGCGGGCTATCTCACGGGCATCCGTGGCCTTCACCTGCTTCAGTTCCTCCAGCAGCTTCTGGGTCTTCATCTGCTCCTCCGTCAGCTGGGCGATAATAGAGTCGTTGTTGATCTGCGTCTTCATCTCACTATACTGCAAGGCGAAACGCTCATATTCATTCTCCATCTCCTGCTTGTCGAGAGCAGCCAGTTCCTGCATGTCCTGATTAACCTGCTTCTGCTCCCGCAGACTAAGAAACAGCCATACTGCTCCTACAAGCAGAACTAATATCGCTGCAGCCATCAATGGCATCAAATATCTTTTCATACTTATCTTTTCGTATTAATCGCGTGCAAAGTTACTCAATTCTAACGAAATGACAAAGAAAATTAATAAATGTTTGGTCATTTCAAACATTTTAATTATATTTGCAGGGTCATACAGAAACTTGGCCTATGCGAAAGGATCATTTCCTATACTGGGTCTACGACCTCTATGTCGACGGGTTCCGCTCCATGCGCCTCGGGCGGACCTTGTGGGCAATCATTCTCATCAAGCTCTTCATCATCTTCGTGGTGCTGAAGATCTTCTTCTTCCCCAATTTCCTCAAGCAGCATGCCGCCGGTGACGAACCCGCCTTCGTGGCAGGCTCGCTCGTCGAGCGAGCCTCCCCCACCCCTAATCACCCCTAATCCCCCTAAAAACCCTCAAAAAATCAATATCTATGTTTCAAAATCTATTCTTATCCCTTGATGCCGGAACCATCGACTGGTCGAGGGCGCAGTTCGCCCTCACGGCAATCTATCACTGGCTGTTCGTCCCGCTGACGCTGGGTTTGGCAGTCATCATGGGTATCATCGAGACCCAGTACTACCGGACGAAGGATGTCTTCTGGAAGGATGCTGCGAAATTCTGGCAGAAGCTCTTCGGAATCAACTTTGCCATGGGTGTGGCCACAGGTATCATCCTCGAGTTCGAGTTCGGCACGAACTGGTCCAACTATTCCTGGTTCGTGGGCGACATCTTCGGTGCCCCATTGGCCGTCGAGGGCATCGTGGCCTTCTTCATGGAGTCGACCTTCGTGGCCGTGATGTTCTTCGGCTGGAAGAAGGTGTCACCAGGCTTCCACCTCGCCTCCACCTGGCTGACAGGCTTGGGAGCGACCATCTCCGCCTGGTGGATTCTCGTTGCCAATGCCTGGATGCAGTATCCCGTGGGCTGTGAGTTCAACCCCGACACGATGCGCAACGAGATGGTATCGTTTGCCGAGGTCGCCCTCTCGCCCTTCGCCGTGAGCAAGTTCTGCCACACTGTCACCTCGGCATGGATCATCGGCGCCGTGTTCTGCGTGGGTGTCTGCTGCTGGTATCTGCTGAAGAAGCGCGAGACGCGACTGGCCCTCGAGAGCATGAAGATCGGCGCCTGGGTGGGTCTCGTCGCATCGCTGCTTGCCGGAGCCACAGGTCACAAGTCGGCTCAGGACATGGCCGCCGTACAGCCTATGAAGCTCGCCGCCATGGAGGCCCTCTACAACGGAGGCACCGATGTGGGCTTGACGGCTGTCGCCTGGGTGAACCCCTTCGTACAGCCCGACTATGCCAACGAGGCCTCGGCACCGCTGAAGATCGAGATGCCTTATGCCCTGTCGTTCATGGCCACCAACGACTTCCACGGCTATGTGCCGGGCATCAACGACATCCTCAACGGCTACACGACACCCGACGGTAAGGTGGAGCCCTCCATCGACGAGAAGATCGAGCGGGGCAAGAAGGCCATCGCCGCCCTGGCAGGCTACCGTGAGGCGAAGTTCAAGAGCAGTGACGACGGAACGATTGCCGCCGCCCATCTGAAGGTCCTGCAGGAGAACATGCCCTACTTCGGCTATGGCTACATCCGCGACAAGAGCGAGGTGGTACCCTTCATCCCCATTAACTTCTGGGCCTTCCGCATCATGGTCGGAATGGGTTGTCTGTTCATTCTCTTCTTCGCCGTCATACTCGCAGGCGTCTACCAATTCCCGAAAGGCCTCTGGCAGAAGCGTTCCATCGAGAATCTGCCCGCCTGGCACTATTGGGTAGCCATCGCGCTCATCCCGCTGGGTTACATCGCTTCAGAGAGCGGCTGGCTGGTGGCAGAGTTCGGGCGACAGCCGTGGACCATCCAGGATATGCTGCCCACATGGGCTGCCGTCTCCAACCTCAACGCCAGCAGCGTCGCCCTGACCTTCTTCCTTTTCCTTGTCCTCTTCACCCTGATGCTCGCCGTCGAGATCAACATCCTCCTGAAGCAGATCAAGAAGGGACCTGACTATGATTGAAGATTGAAAGATTGAAGAATTAAAAGATTGAAGTTATGTCATACGAATTTCTTCAGCACTATTGGTGTTTCGTCGTATCACTGCTTGGTGCTATATTAGTATTCTTACTGTTTGTACAGGGTGCCAACTCCGTAGCCCGGAGCCTTGGCTACACGGAGGAGGGTCGCAGACTCGTCTATAACTCCACAGGCCGCAAGTGGGAGTTCACGTTCACCACCCTCGTCACCTTCGGAGGAGCCTTCTTCGCCTCCTTCCCCCTCTTCTACTCCACCAGCTTCGGCGGTGCCTACTGGCTGTGGATGATCATCCTCTTCACGTTTGTGCTCCAGGCCGTCAGCTACGAGTTCCAGAATAAGATCGGCAACATCCTCGGCCCCCGCACGTTCCAGTTCTTCCTCACCCTCAACGGCATTGTCGGCCCACTATTGCTCGGAGGTGCCGTAGCCACTTTCTTCGAGGGTTCGAACTTCATCGTCGAGAAGAACAACCTCATCGACGCCACAGCCATCACCCCGATCATATCGCGCTGGGCCAATGCCTCCCACGGTCTCGACGCCCTACTCAACCCCTGGGTACTCGTCTTTGGCTTTGCCGTCGTCTTTCTGGCCCGTGTGCTCGGCATCCTCTATGTCATGAACAATGTCAACGACGAGGACATCCGTTCCCGTGGCAGCGTCAGACTGGTTGGTGCCGCCGTTCCCTTTGTCGTGCTCTTCGTAGCCTATCTCGTCCATCTCCTGCTCAAGGACGGCTACGCCTACAACGACGAGGGGTTCATCTACATGGAGCCCTACAAATACCTGACGAACCTCCTCGACATGTGGTATCTCCTTATTATATTATTAATAGGTGTAGTGCTCGTGCTTTGGGGCATTGCCACAGAATGGCTGCGCGGTAGCAAATTTTTCTCGCTTCACGCTTCCCTCTTCCCTTTCCACGGTATCTGGCCTGCAGGCATTGGCACCGTGCTCACAGTGCTCGCCCTGCTGCTCTGCTCGGCTTGGAACCACACGGCCTACTATCCCTCCACCGCCGATCTCCAGTCGTCGCTCACGCTGGCCAACTCCTGCTCCAGTGAGTTCACCCTCCGCACGATGTTCTACGTCTCGCTGCTCGTGCCCTTTGTCTTAGCCTACATCGTCTACTGCTGGCGCGCCATCGATAGCAAGAAGCTCGACAAAGAAGAACTCAAGAACGACCACGCCTACTAACAGTGTTCCCCCGCCAAAGTGGCGAGGGAACACTTATTTCCGAATCCCTCGCCGAAGTGGCGGGGGATCAAACACAAAAATCTTAAAAATCGGACATAAATATAGACTAAAGTCGGACTTTAGTTAGGGTAAAGTCCAACTTTAGTCTATCTAAACTCCAGAATTCTCGGAAGAATTCAGCAGAAAGATGGCAGGTTTCTCACAGTAAGGTATGACCAGATTTTGGGTTTAGTCAGCCTAAACATGTATGTAGGTTATCTCACTTTCGACTTGTCAGGCGAATTGTACCACAACGTGGAGAGTACCAAGCCCGAACCCCAGTTGTTGAACAGCGGATAGGCCGTGCTGACGGGAATGCGCTCGGAGGGGTATCTGAAATCGGTGGGAACCAGGATGGCCCAGGGGTTCTGCCCTGCCGTTGCCAGACGGACTTCCACTCCGGTGGTGAGGTCTACGATATAAGGTTGCTGCGCGGCATCGAGCAGGCTGAAGTCCTTGTCGACCGTCCTCGTGGCGATGACATCGGAATAACTGGAGCCGTCGGTATTGATGTAGGTTTTGGGGTTGGAAACGCCAAAAAGGCTATGCACCTCGGCACCGTCCTGGATGGTACCGCAGTTGAGACCGTAGACGGAGACCTTGTCGTAGGCTCCGCAGGCCACGAGGTGGTACACGATAGTGGTCTCGTTGGTCCTGTAGGCCTTGATCACCACGTCGTTCATGTCGTAGTCGCTGTCCACCTTCGTATCCTCAAAACAGTAGGTGAATACGTTCAGCTTCGGCTCGGGGATATCGGGGATGACGTAGCCGCCCTCGAGCTCGATGATGATGTCGTTGAAGTCGGCATCGGTACCCGACTCCCAGGACATGAACACCTTGCTGTTGAAGCTGAGCCAGAAGAGGCGCGGGCCGTTTTCACTCAAATCACTACTTACTTTGACCGTGCTCTTGAAGTTACCGCCCTCCCAATTGTTGATCTCGTTGTTCAGCCGACCGTCGCCGTATATCTCACCGCGCTTTCTGCCGCCGTCGGCATCGGTATTGGTCTTGATCATGAAACCAATCTTATAACCTGCGGGGAAGATGTAGCTGGCAGCAGACGTGCCGACCTCGGGAGCCGTGGCTTGAGGACCGAAATAGGGCAGCAAGTAGGAACCGTGCTTGCAGACCTGGTTGTCTTCTTCCATACCGAACACCTGACTGAAGGGAATGGCCTTGTACTTAGGCAGGTTGTGGACGAACTCCTTGAAGTCACCTGTCACTTCAGAATCCTTATAATAATAATAGTATAGGTCGGAATAGTACACCTCGAAGCCATACCTCGTCGGGTTGTCGCACTTGTACATCGGCGTCAGGATGACGGGTTGTTTACCGTCGGTGGTGACGTAGCAGTTTTCGTTGGTGGAGGTAGAATTCAGTACGATGCCCGAATTGTCGTATGCCCGGCCGTTGGGCAGGTAAGAGAGTACGAACTCGCGGAAGAACTCCTTGAAGTCGGGCGAATAGTCGGCGCCGGGAGCGAGATTCAGCTTCGAGTAGTCGTTGAGGGAGTAGAGCGGCGAGTCCTGATAAAAGTTCTGTGGAGACTGCGAGGCCCACGACTGTTCAGAGCCTGCGATCTTGAAGTGACTCGGATCTTCACTGGGCAGCTCGTAGCCCGATGTCAGCTTCTGGCCTCTGGTCTTGGCATTCTCGGCCATCGAGGCGGCACCGTTCTCCACCTTGCGGAGGATGTAGCTGTCGGCGGTGACGAAGCCCACGTAGAGTCCGAGGTTGTCCTTCGGAGCGTCGTAATAGAGCGTGAGACTGGTCTGACCGTTGGTCTCAGCCTGATTGAGCACTCTCATGGCGTTGCGGGTGACATAGGAGGGAAGCGTTTCGTCGTCGATATCAATGACATTGACCAACAACTGTACACACTTGACCGAAGCGTCGGCGGTAATCCTCACCTGACCGCTGACGGTGGTGCACCAATCTTGAGTGGGGGCTGGCTGGAATCCGAGCACTTTCTCGGCATTCGTCTTGGCAGCGTCTTGGAACATCTGGTTGTCCGGATCATAGAGATCTGTCTTGGAACAGCTTGTAATGGCTAACAAGCAGACAAGAGCAAACAACAATTTTTTCATCTTACTTATATTAATAATGGTTGGTTTACGGTTTGATTAACCGTTTTTATTTAATTAATAATGGTTGGTTTATGGTTTGATTAACCGTTTTCGACTGCAAAATTAAGAAAAGAAAGCCAAATAAAGTGTGTAATTTACGTCAATGATGTGGAAAATCCGACAATCAGGTGTGTAATTTTGCAAAATTTACACACTAAATGAAGGAAAAATGCCGGAAAAGTCGTAAATTTGCAGTCGAAATGAGAGAAATGCAATTTACAGCCGTCGTGCTGATGACGCTGCTCACCCTGAAGCTGCTGCTGTTGCCCGTGAAGGTAACGGCCAACAAAGTCATCAGGCGTTCCTGGCTGCTGATGATCAGCGCCACGACGATCGTCGGACTCCAGTTCCTGCTGCAGTATGTCTTCAGGCTGCGGCAGATAGGTGTGACGCAGGCCGTGATGCTCAACCTCGCCCTGCTCATCCCCGCCACGGTACTGTTTTCGCTGGCCATCTTCAGTCTGCAGCGACGGCTCAGGCAGAGAGACATCTACATCGGACTGTTCACGTGGCTGCTGGCCCTGGGGCTCATGGCCTATGCCGCCTTCTCCGACGGGCAGCCGCTGCTGAGCGGCACACACAAGATGTGGACGGCAGTGAGAACAGCCTCCATCTGCTTTGCCATCTCACAGTTTTACTTCGCTTTCTGCCATCTGGTAAACCTGCATGCCATGCTCAACGCCCTGAGCAACTATTACGACAGCGACATGAACAGCGTGCTGCGGTGGATGAGGCTCAGCATCTTCTTCCTGCCCTTGGTGGGACTATTCATACCTCTCATCGTATTCATACAGAGTATATGGCTGGCCTATTTAAGCCTGCTCATCTTAGGCGGCGTGTTCTTCCTGGTCGACGGCTTCTGCAGTTACGTGGTAAGCACCGTTCCCGCCAGCATCGTTGAGGCAGAAGAAGAAGGCTACGATGAGGAAAAAGATGTGGAGGCCGGGCTGATGGCAGACCAGTATAAGACGGACGACAGCGAGAACCAGGCAGCCTTGTCGCTCGACCCAGAGAATCTCCAGCGTGTGGAGCGGGCCGTACAGCTATGGGTAAGTCGGGGCAGCTATATGAAGAGCGGCCTCAAGCTGCCCCAGGTGGCCGATGAGATCAACGTGCCGCGCTACCTGCTTACTGCCTGGCTCAGGAACCAGCAACTGAAATACGCCGACTGGATGACCGGCTTGCGCATCAACGCGGCCAAGCAGGTGCTCCTCGACCATCCGGAATGGAACAACGAGGCGGTGGCCCAGCACTGTGGCTTCAGCGACCGCAGCTATTTCACAAGGAAGTTCAAGGAGGCTACCGGACTGTCGCCCAGCGAATTCGCCTCCCTTCAAACAAGCAATTCATAATACAGACCCCGCCCCGCCCTGTGGGGTCTGTATTGTATCTTTTTCTTCACTTAACCCTGAGAGCCCTCATGGCATTGAGGACAGCAAGGACGGTGACCCCCACGTCGGCAAAGACGGCGAGCCACATCGTAGCAATGCCGAAGGCGGCGAGGATGAGCACGGCCACCTTTACGCCGATGGCGAAGACCACGTTCTGACGGGCGATGCTGAGAGTGCGGCGGGCAATGCGGATGGCAAGGGCAATCTTCGAAGGTTTGTCGTCCATCAGCACCACGTCGGCAGCCTCAATGGCGGCGTCGCTTCCCAAGCCACCCATCGCAATGCCGACATCGGCACGGGCGAGGACGGGGGCGTCGTTGATGCCGTCGCCGACGAAGGCGAGGGCTTTATCGAGGAAGGAGGAAGGAGGAAGGAGGAAGGAGATATGTTTAGAAGCAGATTCAGAGGATGATTCAGAGGATGAATCAGAGGCTGATTCTGCGTCTAACTCTGCGGTAGGAGTATTCTCCTTCCTCTTTCCTCCTTCCTCCTTCCTCGAAATATTCGAAATATCCCTCGAAATCTCATCAATAAACCTAACCTTATCCGCCGGCAAAAGTTCTGCGTGATACTCATCAAGGCCCAACGTCTTGGCCACATGATCGGCCACCTCACGACGGTCGCCGGTGAGCATCACCGTCTTCTTCACACCGAGGGCCTTCAGCGCTGCGATGGCCTCGGCGCTGTCGGACTTGATCTGGTCGTTGATGACGATATGACCGGCATATTCACCATCGATGGCTACATGGATAATGGTACCCACATGATGGCAGTCGTGCCAATGGGCACCGACAACATCCATCATCTTCGTGTTGCCCACACAGACGATGTGCGTCTCGTCGGAATCAGCCAGTCGGACGGATGCGCGGATACCATGACCCGCAATCTCCTCTACGTCAAACACTTGACAGCCATCTGTAGCCTCGTCGGGGAAGGCGTCGCGCAGTGCCGCGCCGATGGGATGGGTGGAGAAGTGCTCGACGTGAGCGGCGAGGTGGAGGAGTTGGTTTTCGAGGAAGGAGGAAGGAGGAAAGAGGAAGGAGATATGTTTAGAGGCAGATTCTGAGAATGATTCTGCGTCTAACTCTGCGGTAAGAGTATTCTCCTTCCTCTTTCCTCCTTCCTCATTCCTCGAAATATCACTCGAATTATCCCCCGAAACAGAATGCACCGCCTCGACGGCAAACTGCCCATGAGTCAGCGTGCCGGTCTTGTCGAAGACCACAGTGTCGACCTTCGACAGAACATCCATATAGTTGGCACCCTTGACGAGGATACCCTTGCGAGAGGCACCACCAATGCCGCCGAAGAACGTGAGGGGCACGCTGATGACCAAGGCACAGGGACAGGACACCACGAGGAACATCAGGGCACGATAGAGCCAGGTGGGGAAGGCGTCGAGGAAAGAGGAGGGAGGAAGGAGGAAGGAGAAATGCGCACAGAACGGTGGGATAATGGCCAGGGCCAAGGCGAGGAAGACGACAATGGGGGTGTAGACTCGGGCAAAGCGGGTGATGAACGTCTCGCTCTGTGACTTGCGCTCGCCGGCATGTTCCACCAGACTGATGATCTTCGAAACGGTACTCTCACCAAAGGCCTTCGTGGTGCGGACACGGAGGACGCCGGAGAGGTTCACGCAGCCGGAGATGACCTCATCGCCCACATTCACGTCGCGGGGCAACGACTCTCCCGTCAGGGCAACGGTATTAAGGGCACTCGTGCCTTCTATGACCACACCGTCGAGGGGGACTTTCTCGCCAGGACGGATGATGATGACGGAGCCGATGGCGACGGAGGAAGGACTGACGTCTTTTTCGAGGAAGGAGAAAGGCGTCCCAACATCCTCATTCCTCAATTCAACATGCGCCACATCGGGCCTTATATCCATCAGATGGGCGATACTGTCGCGGGACTTACCCTCGGCGTAACCCTCGAAGAGCTCACCGACCTGGAAGAAGAGCATCACGAAGACCGCTTCCGGATACTGGGTCTCGGCTCCGGGGAGGAAACCGATACAGAGGGCACCGATGGTGGCGACGGACATGAGGAAGTGCTCGTTGAAGGCATCGCCGTGGGTGATGCCCTCCCAGGCCTCATGCAGCGTCTCGTGGCCTATCAATAAATAAGGTACGAGGTAGACTAAAAACAACTGGAAGTTGGTTAATTGAGCATTGAAGATTGAAGATTGAACATTTGGGCTGCGCTCGATGAGGACGGCTAGGATCAGGAGGATGACAGTAGCGAGGATGAGCCAGAGCTGTTTCTTCAGGGAGTGCTCGTTGTGGTGATGCTCATGAGAGTGCTCGTGACCTTCGTGGTCATGATGATGTTCGTGAGACTCATGGGCCTCGTGATCGTGATGATGGTCACCTTCGTTGTCGTGATCATGATGGTGATGTTCGTAGCTCCTCGAGCAACAATGTTCATGTAAATGTGCCATATCTTTGCAATTTTTTGCAAAGGTACGGCGCTTTTGCTGCAACTCAGTTGCAAAGTACAAAGAATATACAGACCAAATTAATATATCAAGAATTTGAGAATTTGAGAATTATTGTTGACCCTGCCAAATGGCTCTTCATATTGGAGCAGCCAAAAATTCTCTAATTCTCTAATTCTTGATAAACAAAAGAACTCTCTTGACAAACGAAAGAATTCTCTAATTCTTATAACAATCGAAGATTGTGTCGACGGTATGCTTCGGGAGCTTCTTCGTGAACAGGCTGACGAGCCAGACGACGGGGAAACCGCCGACCATCGCAATGGCACCGCAGTTGATGGGGTTGATGGGGTTGCCGGCAAGCATGTTGATGACCGTGAGACCCACACCCCAGATGAAGCAGGCCCAGACGGAGAGTGTCGTCACACCACGCCAGTAGAGGCCCAGCATGAACGGTGCGAGGAAAGCACCGGCCAGAGCCCCCCATGAGATGCCCATGAGCTGGGCAATGAACGTCGGGGGATTCAAGGCTATCAACAGTGAGATGGCAATGAAGAACATGATGAGCACACGCATCACCACCACCTTACGACGCTCGATCTTCTCAGCCACAATGTCGTCGATGGTACCGTCCTCCACCTCTCCCGGAAGGGATTTCTTATCACGGTAGATGAGGTCGAGCGTCATCGTCGAACTGGAGGTGAGCACCAGCGAGGCCAGCGTCGACATAGAGGCCGAGAGCACCAGCAGCACCACAAGGGCGATGAGTACGTCGGGCAGGGTGACGAGCATGGCGGGCACAATCGAGTCGAAGGCAATCTTACCGGTAGCCTCGTTGATGACGGGATCGTAGAGACGTCCGAAGCCTCCGAGGAAATAACAGCCACCAGCCACGATGAAGGCGAAGATGGTGGAGATGACCGTGCCGCGCTTGATGGCACTCTCGTCGGTGATGGAGTAGAACTTACCCACCATCTGCGGCAGTCCCATCGTACCGAGCGACGTCAGGATGACCACACCCAGCAGGCCCCAGGGATCGGGACCGAACCACGTGGCGAAGCCGCCGTTCACGTTGGGGTCGGCATCGGAGGGAATGACAGACAGCTTATCGATGGCAGCTGCCAGTCCGCCCTGGGCATTCAGTACGGCGAGGATGACAGCCACAATACCGAAGAGCATGATGATGCCTTGGATAAAGTCGTTCATGGCCGTTGCCTTGTAGCCGCCGATGATGACATAGACGGCGGTGAGGATCGACATGATGACCACGCAGTACTCGTAGGGGATGTCAAATCCCATCTCGAAGAGGCGTGAGATGCCGCTGTAGACACCGGCGGTATAAGGGATGAGGAACACGAAGGCGATGATGGAGGCGGCGACACGCAGACCCTGATCGGAGAAACGGGTACCGAAGAAGTCGGGCATGGTGCGCGACTCGATGTGCTGCGTCATCAGCTTCGTGCGACGACCCAGGATAAGCCAGGCCAAGAGCGAGCCAATGATGGCGTTGCCGATACCTATCCAGGCACTCGACATACCATAGCGCCAACCGAACTGTCCGGCGTAGCCCACAAAGACCACGGCGGAGAAATAAGAGGTTCCGAAGGCAAAGGCCGTGAGCCAGGGACCTACGGCACGACCGCCGAGCACGAAACCGTCAACACTACTGGCCTGCTTGCGGGAATACACTCCCACACCTACCATCACGACCAGGAAAATTACCGTTAGTAATACTTTAATGATCATTGACCTCTCCCGACCTCCCCAAAGGGGAGGGGTGCCTAACGGGCTTCATGTAGGCACCATCTAATTATTTAATTGTTAATGCTTTCTATATTATTGTATGACCCCGCAGGCCCTCCTCCCCTTCGGGGAGGTCGGGAGGGGTTCAAAACGCCACCTGCACTTGCGCCTGGACCCAGTTGTAATCCTTCGAGCTGATGTTCTCACCACAGAGACAACGGGTGTACTGCAGCTGAAGACGGCACTTCTTGTAGAACCAGTACTGAAGACCGATGGTCAGATTGGTCTGATCCCAGCCGTCGACCTTCGTGTTACGGTCGAAGGTCTCACCCGAGGCCACAATGTCGAGGGCATCAACAACGGGGATGCTGGTGGTGACGTAGCCACCCATGCTGCCTACCTCTCCATCCTTACCGCCAAGCCACTCGGCACGGACGCTGGCAGGACGGGCTTCCTTGTATTTTGCCGGCGAGTAGGCCTGTGTCTTGTATTCGGCACCCACCGAGTAGCGGTTACGCTTATAGTTGTCGCCCACCTGGATGTCGGGGTTCCATGCGGCAGTACCCACGGCACAGCCCGTACCGAGATAGCCGGAGGCCACGAAGCGCAGACCGTCCATCGGTCGCAACTCCAATTTGGCGATAAAGTCTTTCTGATTATTGTTGTCGGCCTTGTTGATGCCTCGTCCGCTCATCAGGGCCAGCTCGTAGTGTACCAGTCCCTTGGCGAGGTCGCCGTAGAGCTCAAGTCCCATGTCACGACCATAGTTCACGCCGTTGAGGGGGTCGGGACCTTCACCGGCCAGATAGAGCACGGCCTGCGAATAGACGTCGATGAGTTCGAGTTGTGTCGGAGACAAGGGGTTCTCCATGGAATAGGAGTGTTTGAACTGTCCGAGGCGGACGGTCATCTCCTTGCCTTTCGTGAGCCGATAGTCGGTATAGAACTCCTGCACGACACTCGAGAAGTCGTGCATGAACATAAATGACCAACGATCGGTGATGCGGGCCTTGGCCCAGAGGAGTGTGCGTTTAAGGTTATAAGCATTGGTTTTCTTGCCATTGATGTCCTGATAGGACCAGCCGCCCTGGGCATAGCCGTTGAGCGTGATACGACTCGTGAAGTCTTTCATCCAATTGGGTTCAGACTTCTGTTCCTGTTGGCTTTGCCCCATGGCAGCCACACTGCTGAACACCGCCAGCATCACTGCCAGTGTCCGTACTTTAATCATTTTCTGTTTCATTTTTATATTGGTTTATGAGTTAATTATGATCTCTTATCTTATCTGACGACCGACAGCTTGCCGCCGTGGATATAGATACCCTTTCCCGAAGGCTTCGCCATCCGCTGACCCTGGAGGTTGTACCACCCGTCGGCGGTCTTCTCGCTAACGAGGGAGCGGACACCCGTCCAACCCGAGCCGTCAAGGGATATCGTCGTGTCGAGGTCGTCAACGAGACTCTCCCTCTCTGGATTGCCGTAGTTGCTCTTGTCCTCAAGCACACTGTACACCATCTTGGTCAGGTCGTCGAAGGTCAAATCGAAGGAATTGAGGTATTCGTTGATCTGATGATCCTCCTTCATCTGCGGAAGGTTCTCCTCATACATGTCGAGGAACTCCTTCTGCCTGGGATTATAGGGTTCATTTCCCATCACGTGCACCTTGAACAAATCGGCAAACAGATCGCAGAACTCCTCGTTGTGAGTGTTGTCCCATACGAGGTGCTTCAGTCCTGAATTCATGCGTTCCTCGGAGAGGGCGGCGAAGTTGTCTAGACCCGGCAACTCCGTGATACGATAGGTCTGGATGCGCATGGTGTTAAAGTCGTCGCTTAACGTCAGCATCCGATAGGGATTAGGGAAAGAGGCACACGAGGCCGTACTGATGTCGAAGACACTGGAACCGCTCATGACATCCTTGGCAATGTCTGAAGCATGGACATGGCCTGAGAATACCACTGGCACACCGGCATAAGCTAATCTGCCGAGCACATAAGTGTAGTCATGATAGATGTACGCATCGTCGTTAAGCATCTTCATGGCCAGTCTGACAGAATAGGTGGCATTACATTCATCCACCTTAACGATGTGGGGGAAGAGGGAGTGATGCATCATGACAATCACCTGTTTCCCACGCTGCTTGGCGTCCATGGCTTGATTAAAGAGCCAACCGATTGTGAATTCGGAAATGCAGCCGTTGAGTTCGGTGTCGTCCTGCCCGGTGTCAAGTCCGATGAGCACCAGACCCTCGACAGGTTCACAGCTCCACGAGAGCGAATGCTCGTCACGCTCCACGTCGTCACTGTAACCGAAATCGCGGTAGAGCTCGGCAAAGCTGTTGGCATCGGCCACTTCGAGGACGTTATCACAGTAACCACCGTCATAGTAACAGGCCTCATCAGTACCCAGGTCGTGGTTGCCAGGAATCACGAAGGGTTTGATGCCTGCCTGCTTCAGCAGCTGCAGTTTCTCGGCTACATACTCGTGACTCACCATCTCGCCGTCCTTCGTCAGGTCGCCGGATATCAGGAAGAGATCAGGCTTCTCCCGCAAGGCGACAGCAATCATCTCGTCATAGATGTCACGGGTGTATTCGGTGAGCTTACGGTCGTAGTAGATGGCATCTTCCCATGCGTCACCCTTCTTGATGAGCAGTCCAGGACCCATCACATGCGGATCGGAAATCAGCATGATGCGTGTCTTGGCCACGACGGAGGTCAGCAAGAAGAGGATCATGAATGCCGTCAGGAAGCACCGTCTCACGTGTACATTATTATATTTTATCATTCGTCTCCATTGATTTTCAGCGTGCAAAAGTACGAAATAATTGTGAATAATTGATTGCAAATGGAGTTTTTTTTGTAATTTTGCACAGAATTATCGTAATATAGGTCTAAACAAGCAACAAACCAGAAGAACGCATATGATTGTATGCATTGCTGAGAAACCCAGTGTGGCCAGGGACATCGCCCGGATTATCGGGGCCAACAGTTCACACGACGGATATATGGAAGGTAACGGCTATCAGGTAACCTGGACCTTCGGTCATCTGTGCACCCTCAAGGAGCCCGGCGACTACACCCCTGCCTGGAAACCCTGGGCACTGACCCAGCTGCCGATGGTGCCACAGCGCTTCGGCATCAAGCTCATCGACGACAACGGCATCAAGAAGCAGTTTGCCACCATCGAACGGCTGATGCAGGCTGCCGACGGCATTGTGAACTGCGGTGACGCCGGACAGGAGGGAGAGCTCATCCAGCGCTGGGTGATGCAGAAAGCGCAGGCCAAGTGCCCTGTGAAACGCCTGTGGATCTCGTCGATGACCGACGAAGCCATCCGTGAAGGTTTTGCCAACCTGAAAGACCAGCAAGACTATCAGCCCCTCTACCTGGCAGGCCTGTCACGTGCCATCGGCGACTGGCTCCTGGGTATGAACGCCACGAGACTCTACACCCTGAAATACGGTCAGAACCGTCAGGTGCTCTCGATAGGCCGTGTGCAGACCCCTACCCTCGCCCTCATCGTGAACCGCCAGAAAGAGATTGAGAACTTCAAGCCCGAGCCCTACTGGGTGCTGGCAACCATCTACCGCGACACCACCTTCACCGCCACCAAGGGTAAGTTCACCTCGAAGGAAGAGGGCGAGAAGGCCTTCGCCGCCATCGAGGGCAAGCCTTTCACCGTGACGAAAGTGGAGAAGAAGGAAGGTAAGGAACAACCGCCGCAGCTCTATGACCTCACGTCGCTGCAGGTGGACTGTAACAGGAAGTTCGGTTTCTCCGCCGAGATGACACTCAACCTCATTCAGGCACTCTACGAGAGGAAGTTCACCACCTATCCCCGTGTCGACACCCAGTATCTCTCTGACGATATCTATCCGAAATGTCCGCAGACGATGAACGGCCTCTACCAGATGAAGTTCAACGGTGTGGCACCCTATGCAGAACTGATCAAGCCCATCGGCGGTAAGGCCCTGAAGAAGTCGAAGCGCGTGTTCGACAGCTCGAAAGTCACCGACCACCATGCCATCATCCCGACAGGCGTCATCCCCCAGAACCTGAGCGATGCCGAACGGAAGGTGTTCGACCTGGTTGCCAGGCGCTTCATCGCCGTCTTCCTGCCCGACTGCAAGTTCTCGACTACCACGGTCTTAGGAGAGACCTCCCCCGACCCCTCCCAAGGAGGGGAGGGCCTGCGGAATCAAGAAGAGACCATCGAATTCAAGGTGACTGGCAAAGAGATCCTCGACCCTGGCTGGCGGGTGGTATTGCCCACCAAGTCAGGGAGTGACAAGAGCATGAACGAAGGAGACGGTGACGACACTTCAGACTCCCAACCTCAAAACCTAGGGGGGGCAGCGGCTGAGGAGCGCACCCTCCCCACCTTCGTCAAAGGTGAGAGCGGCGAACACAAGCCCACGCTCACCGAGAAATGGACGACACCTCCACCTTATTATAATGAGGCCTCCCTGCTCCGGGCGATGGAGACTGCCGGCAAGTTTGTCGAAGACGAGACCCTCCGCGCCGCCATGAAAGAGAACGGCATCGGCCGTCCTTCCTCACGTGCCGGCATCATCGAGACCCTCTTCAAGCGCCATTACATCAAGCGTGACCGCAAGCGGCTCATCGCTACGCCGACGGGTATAGAGCTGATAGACCTCATCCGCGAGGAACTGCTGAAGAGCTGCGAGCTGACAGGCATCTGGGAAAAGAAGCTGCGAGACATCGAGCATCAGAAATACGATCCCCAACAGTTTATCAACGAACTGAAGCAACAAGTGGCCGATATCGTACATGAGGTGATGACCGATACGAGCAACCGACGCGTCACTGTACTCTCAGACTCTGAGCTGAAAAAGCTAAAGACGCCACCCAAAAAGCAATAAATCGCCTGCCTCTACGTTATAAATAAAGGTATGCGAAACGTATTCACCATATTCTGTCTGGCTGTCTGCACCCTGCTGCTCATGAGCTGCGGGGCTGACCAGGCCATGAAGAAAGGCGACAAGTTCTATGCCCTCGGCGAGTACTACGATGCTTCCGTACAATACCGCAAGGCCTACTCCAAGGTACCCAACAAAGACCGGGCCGAGAAGGGCCGACGGGCGTTGAAGCTTGCCGACTGCTACCGTCGTATCCACTTCACGAGCAAAGCCATCACCGCCTACCAGAATGCCGTGCGCTACAAACAAGACGACTCGCTGACACACTTCTACCTCGGACAACTGCAGATGAGAAACGGTAACTACCGTGAGGCAGAAAAGCAGTTCCTAATGGCGATTGATAGTTTACAGTTTACAGTAAACACTAACTACCTGGCCTTGGCAAAGAACGGGCTGAAGGCTGCCCAGATGGCACCCCAATGGAAGAAAGACGGCTCGGCCTACACCGTCAAGCGCATGGACTTCTTTAACTCTCGCCGTTCAGAATTCTCTCCGATGCTCGGTGGCGACAATGGCGAACAGCTATACTTCACCTCCACCCGTAACCAGGCACAGGGCGACGAGTACAGCGGCATCACGGGATCGAAGAATGCCGACATCTTCTTTTCGCAGAAAGACGACAAAGAGAAATGGGGCAAGCCCCAGACCATCGACTCGGAACTGAACACAGAGCACGATGAGGGTGTCTGCTGCCTCACACCCGACGGGAAGGCCATGTTCCTCACCCTTTGCAAGACCGACCCCAACTATCCGCGCTATGCCACCATCGTCGTCTCAAACCGTAGTGATGCTGCCTGGAGTAAACCCACAGAACTGGTCCTATCGAAAGACACGCTGTCGAGTTATGCCCATCCTGCCGTGTCGCCTGACGGACAATGGCTTTACTTTGTCAGCGACATGCCCGGAGGCATCGGGGGATTGGACATCTGGCGATGCCGGCTGCTCAGCAACAGCGAAGTGGGCAGCCTGGAGAACCTGGGGGAGCCTGTCAACACGGCGGGTGACGAGATGTTTCCAACCTTCCGACCCAACGGCGACTTCTACTTCTCCAGCGACGGACACCCCGGACTCGGCGGCTTGGACATCTTTATAGCCCGGGGTTACGGAGGTACCGAGGAACAGGAGCACAAGATAACCATCGAGCATCCCGGTTTTCCGCTCAACTCTCAGGGGGATGACTTTGGCATGACCTTCGAGGGACGGCTTAACAGCGGATTCTTCTCCTCCAACCGAGGTGACACAAGGGGATTCGACCACCTCTACAGTTTCTTCAATCCGGAGATTGTGCAGACCGTGAAAGGATGGGTCTATGAGCAAGACGGCTATGAACTGCCCGCCGCACAAGTCTATATGGTAGGCAACGACGGAACAAACATCAAGTTAAGTGTGCGTGGCGACGGTTCCTTCACCCAAGAGATCAAGCCCGGTGTCGACTACGTGCTGCTCGCCACCTGCAAGGGATTCCTGAACCATCAGGAGCAATTGCGAGTAGAGCCTGTGACGGAGTCGGAGGAATATACCCTTCAGTTCCCGCTTGCCAACATCTCTGCCCCGGTGCTGATTGAGAACATCTTCTACGACTTCGACAAAGCCACACTCCGTCCGGAATCGGCCACGGCTCTCGATGAACTGGTAAGACTGCTGAACGAGAATCCGAATATCACCATCGAACTCTCGGCACACACAGACTACAAAGGATCGGACACCTACAACGAAGGACTCTCCCAGCGACGTGCCGAGAGCGTGGTCAACTATCTGATAGAACACGGCATCGCATCAGACCGTCTGACCCCCAAGGGTTATGGCGAAGGGAAGCCTAAAACCATCAAACGGAAGGTGGCTGAGCAATATCCGTTCCTCAAAGAGGGAGATGTACTGACTGAAGAATACATCACCAAACTGTCTGAGGAACAGCAGGAACAGTGCAACCAGCTGAACCGGCGCACAGAGTTCATTGTATTGCGGACAACATACGGGCTGTTCGATAAGGCAGGTAAATTAATACAAAAGCCGCAACCAAAAGAAGTAAAGCAGGATTCAGATGAAGATCAGCCGTCGGAGCTGTGGTGACAAACACCTCCAGACTCGTCAGAACCGTGCTTGCCAATACCATGATGCTCGCCTTCAGACTTCCCCATCCTCCCAACACGACAAACAGGGCCAGACCTACCACCACACAGAACCACGTCCAAAGGAGTGACAGGTGGTGCGTTTTGACTGACGACTGCTGTTCCTGTCGCACAATCTGCTCCATCACACGTTCGGTGAAGCCATTGTCCTCAATCTGCTGCCGGGCAGCCTGATTGAAGAATTTCTCTATCAATAGATTGTCATTATCTGTCATAACCGTTTTCTCTTAAATAGTTTGCTAATTTTTCCTTTCCTCGTTTCAAGTGCGACTTCACCGTATTCTCCCCGATGCCAGTAATCTTGCTGATCTGGTCTATGGGATAGCCGTCGATGAGTTGCAGCGTGATACACGTCCGCTCGTCTGGCTTCAGCAGGGCCAGCGCGGAGTAGATGTCCATCTTCAGAGATGAGGGGTGAGAAGTAAGAGAATAGTCCTGCTGCAGAGATGAATTCTGCCGGTATATTTGTGGATGAGAGTAATCTCCTTCCTCCTTTCTCCTTCCTCCTTCCTCGAAAGAAACCGTTTCAACCTTCCTCTTTCTCACCTCGTCGTAGAAAACATTATAGGCTATCCGCATCAGCCAGGTTGAGAAGCTCGACATGCCACGGAACTTGGTGATGTTCACATAAGCCTTGATGAACGTCTCCTGTGCCAGGTCGTCGCTCAGTTGTTCGTCGCCCGCCGTCTGGATCAGGAAGAACCGGCGCACAGGTGACTGATATTTCCTGACAAGCTGGTCAAAGGCCTTCTTGTTCCGGAATACTGCCACCTGCGTCACGAGGGCTATGTCACTGAGCTCCACCATGCTTCATTTTTTGTTTATAGTTTATGGTTTACGGTTTACGGTTTACAGTTTACAGATGATTACAGAGCTAAGCCCTCCGTTTCCGCCTACAGTTTCCCTCTATAGTTTCCGCCTACAGTGTATTCATCTGTAAACTGTAAACAATATACCGTGAACAGCTCATTAATACAGTCTCTTCTCCGGCATCACAAGCCACAGCACGATGTAGAAGATCAGTCCACAGAAGGCTGTAAAGATTGTGAGGAAGGCATAGGCAATACGCACCATGACCGGATCGAAATCGAAGTATTCTGCGAGTCCGCCGCATACGCCGGCAATGACTCTGTCGTTTGAACGCATTAATCTCTTACTCATTGTTGTTATTATTTGAAGGGTTGTTAAAGTTGTCTACATGATGATTGAAGGAGTCGTTTCCTACCTGGCCCGACTTCTTGGCGATGACCACCTTGCCGAGACCGATGAAGAAGATAAGGGCACCGATGCCGAGACCAATCTTACCAATTATAATGCCGAGGAAAATGGCGAGGCCGATACCGAGGAACATCTGTCGCATACCTGATGTATAGTCGCCGGAAACTATGTCTGAATCCTGAATGTGGTCCTTCAGCACTTCGTCAGGAATAGGCTGTCCGTTCTGGATGGCCATCTGGGCGAGCTTATAACGCTCCCGACGGTTCTTATTGACGAAATAGAAGACGACAAAAATAATCAGTAGCGGTGCCAACAGGAAGATGATGACGATAGCGACGATGCTCACGGCTACCCAGGAATTGAACAAACCGCCTACGGCATTCATCACCTCCTTGACGTCCTCTGCATCTCTGCTGGAGTAGGTCACACTGTGCTGACGGGTGATGTACGCATCATCCTCGGCATCTTCGGCAGCAGCGGTGGTGTCGGAAAAGGCCTCGATTGCATCCTGGTTGTTTTTGGCTGAGTCCACCTGCTCCGTCCTGGGAGTATGGCGGTGCTTCTGTGCTACTGCGACAGTATTCAAACTGAGCGCGAGCACCATGGCGATTGCGATTAAATACTTTTTCATATCAGTTCTCTTTTTATCAGTTCAACTTGTTTCTTTTGTCTATTTGACGAAACAATTGATAAATTAGTTGCAAAGATAGTGGTTTTTCCCATATTTTTTTTAATTTTGCGGTCAAAATAGGGAAAATGGTGCAATTACCAGAGGATTTTGTCCGTACGACGCGGCTATTGATGGGTGAAGACCGCTTTAACCGCTTCTTGGGAGCCTTCGATGAAGAGGCCCCTGTGAGTATTCGGGTTAATAGGAGAAAAGTGAAAGGAGAAAGCTTTTTTTCGAGGAAAGAGGAAGACGTTCCTTCCCCCTCCCCCATTCCTCGACAACAAGTACCCTGGTGTCCCGAGGGCTACTACCTCTCCGGCCGTCCCCAGTTCACCTTCGACCCTCTCTTCCATGCCGGCTGCTACTATGTGCAGGAAGCCGCCTCAATGTTCGTCACCCACATAATAAATTGGTGGAAAGTGGAAAGAGGAAAGAGGAAAGAGAATACTCCTGCCACAGAATTAGCACTTGAAAGTAATCTCTTTCCACTTTCCACTTTCCACTTTCCTCCAATAAGCGCCCTCGACCTCTGTGCTGCCCCCGGCGGCAAGTCAACAGCCATGCGAACTGTCCTGCCAGAAGGAAGCCTTCTCGTGAGCAACGAACCGATACCCACAAGAGCCCAGATTCTTTTGGAGAACATCACGAAATGGGGTTGGCCCGACTGCATCGTCACCAACAATTACCCTCGCGACTTTCGTAAGGCCAAGACCCACTTCGACATCATCCTCTGCGACGTGCCCTGTTCTAGCGAAGGCATGTTCCGTAAAGATCCTGCCACCATCAGCGAATGGAGTCAGCAGAACGTGGAGAAATGCTGGCGGCTGCAGCGGGAGATTGTTGCTGATGCTTGGGAGTGTCTGAATCCGGGAGGGCTTCTAATATATAGTACCTGTACTTTTAATATAAAGGAGAACGAAGAGAACGTCCGTTGGATAATAGACACATACGATGCCGAGCCCATCATGATTCCCACAGAGCCCGAATGGAACATCACGGGATCGCTGCTCGAAGGCTTCGACGTCCCCGTCTACCGTTTCATCCCCGGCATTACCCGGAGTGAGGGACTCTTTATTTGCGCTCTAGTTAAACGTGGAGTGAGGAGTGCGGAGTGTGGAGTGAGAAATGTTCTGAGGCAGGATCAACACTTGAAAGTAATCTCACTCCTCAATCCACACTCCACACTCCACGAAACAAAAGTCGATCTCCCTTATCAAGACGCTCTCCACTACCTCCGCGGCGAAGCCCTCATTCTCCCACCCGACACCCCTCGCGGCATCGTCACCGTCACCTACAAGGGTGTCCCCCTCGGTCCTGTCAAGAACATCGGCAACCGCGCCAACAACCTCTATCCCAAGCCTTGGCGCATCAAGACCACCCACCTCCCCTCCACCCCCGTGGAAATCATCTGTACGCTTGCTACTGAAAGGACGCAAGAACCGGAAAACGTAAACCGTAAACTGTAAACCGTAAACTGTAAACTGTAAACTGTAAACAAAATAATAAGTATATGAAACAGTATTTAGACATCCTCAACCGCATCCTCACCGAAGGTACCGAGAAAGGCGACCGTACGGGTACTGGCACCATCAGCATCTTCGGTACCCAGTCGCGCTATAACCTCGACGACGGTTTTCCATTGCTCACCACGAAGAAACTCCATCTGAAGTCCATCATCTACGAATTGCTGTGGTTCCTGAAGGGTGACACCAACGTAAAATATCTGCAAGAGCACGGGGTCCGCATCTGGAACGAGTGGGCCGACGAGAACGGTGAACTCGGACCCGTCTACGGACACCAATGGCGCTCATGGCCCGACTACAAGGGCGGTACGATAGACCAGATCCAGTACGTTCTGGACCAGTTGAAGAACAATCCGAACTCCCGTCGTATGATTGTCTCTGCCTGGAACGTGGCCGAGGTGAACGAGATGGCCTTGCCCCCATGCCATACCATCTTCCAGTTCTACGTCGCGGGAGACCGTCTGTCGCTACAGCTCTACCAACGCTCTGCCGACACCTTCCTCGGTGTGCCGTTCAATATTGCCTCCTATGCCCTGCTGTTGCAGATGATGGCGCAGGTGACAGGCTATAAAGCCGGTGACTTCATCCACACCACGGGTGACACCCATCTCTACCTGAACCATATCGAACAGGCGAAGCTCCAGCTCACCCGAGAGCCACGCCCCCTGCCCCAGATGAAACTCAACCCCGACATCAAGTCGCTCTTCGACTTCCAATACGAGGACTTCGAGCTCGTCGGCTACGATCCCCATCCGCATATCAAAGCAGAAGTGAGTGTTTAGTTATGTTGTTTACGATATATTGTTTACAGTTTACGGTTTACAGTTTACAGGTGAATACACTGTAGGCGGAAACTATAGAGGGAAACTGTAGGCGGAAACTATAGAGGGAAACTATAAGCGGAAACGAATGGCTTTGCTCTGTAATCATCTGTAAACTGTAAACCGTAAACTGTAAACTTTAAACTATAAACTATAAACAAAAAAATATATGATCTCAATAATAGCAGCAGTGGCGAAGAATCGGGCCATCGGATACAAGAACAAACTCATCTACTGGCTTCCCAACGACCTGAAGCGCTTCAAGGCACTTACCACAGGCCATACCATTATCATGGGTCGCAACACCTTTTTCTCCCTCCCCAAGGGAGCCCTCCCCAACCGTCGTAACATCGTCCTCTCCCAATCAATGTGGAAAGAGGAAAGAGAAAAGAGAAAAGAGAATAGTCCTGCTTCAGAATCAGCCCTTGAAGGTAATCTCCTTCCACCTTCCTCTTTCCACTTTCCTCATAATATAGACGTCTTCCCCTCCCTTGAAGCCGCCCTCGCCCATTGCGCCCCCGATGAAGACATCTACATCATCGGCGGTGCTTCAGTTTATCGCCAGGCCCTGCCCCTCGCCGACCGTCTCTGTCTGACAGAGATCGACGACACACCTGCCGAGGCCGACACTTTCTTTCCGCCCTATGAGGAAGATTGGCAGGAATCCCTCCGCGAGAATCATCCCATCGACGAGAAGCATGCCTACCGCTATGCCTTCGTTGATTACATCCGAAAACAAAAACAATAAAGAGATATGAAAACGAAACACGTACAGTACGAGACACGAGGCACATGTTCGAAACTCATCGACGTGACTGCCGACGAGAACAACATCATCCAGCAGGTATTCTTCCTTGGCGGCTGCAACGGCAACTTACAGGGCGTCAGCCAACTGGTGCGCGGTCAGCACATCGACGACGTCATCAAGAAACTCGACGGCATCCGCTGCGGCACGAAGGGCACCTCCTGCCCCGACCAACTATGCCGTGCCCTCGAGAAGCTCAAGGACGCCCCTGTGGAAGGATAAGCGATTCTACCACTCACCTTATTGATATATAGGCAGCGTCAACAGCTGGCACATCAGTGTCAGTGCCATTCGGGCATGCCCCTCGTCGTTGGGATGCAGACGGTCGTTCTCCGCACTCTTGAAGTACTGCGCCATCTCATCCATCAGCGGATAGAGTCCGCTGAGTGCATTCAGGTCGATCACCGGCACCGCCCAGATGTTGCCGGCCTCCTTCACCGACTGCACATAGGCATCGATATACTCACCGCACTTGTTCGTATAGTCCTCCCTCGGCTGCCAGTTCTTCTCGTTGGCATAAAACTCCGCCCGGTGTATCGGTGTCAGCAGCACGATCTGCTTCCGGGGATACATCCGCTTCACACAGTCCAGGGCTTTGTTGATGCGCCCCCGATACGTCGAATCGCTCATCACCGGGAAGCGGTGCCTGCGGTCTACCATGTGCTTCTGTTCATGGATGCCCGCCATCACCTGTTCCGGCCGTTCCGTGAACCACTCGCCAATAGGCACTCCTGAATTGTAGTCGTTTGTGCCAATGAAGATCAGGATGGCATCCACACTGTCGCCGTGTTCCTCCTGCAGCTTCTGCGCCTGCCGGGGAATATCGTTCCACTGCCGTCCGCTCACCCCGTAGACATACGGTGTGATGCCGAGCCAGTCCTCGAGGAATCCCCAGTATTTCTTCTTCGAACCGCTGTTTCTCGGGTCAGTAATCGAGTCACCGAAATATGCCACACGCTTCCCCTTCCACGGATGCCACTGCAGCACCTCGGGCTTAGCGGTGATGGTCTGTGCACTTCCCGGCACAGCCATCACCACCACAAACAATATTAATAATAATCTTTTCATTTAATCATTCTGCTTTTTTGCCGATGACAACATTCGTATTGCCTGTCACATCAGCATTGTTACCTCCGCCATAAACATTGCCACGGATATCAGCACCTTTGATGGTGTACTTCTTGTAGTAGGTCGTGCCAGCCGAAGGAGAACCTGTGAATGTAGTATAGACATACGGAGATGCCGCAGTTCCCTCTCCAGAACGAGTGTAGTAGCCGTCCGCTGTAGTTACGGCCGTCGTAGGCACATCAACCACAGCCATATACTCATCTGCTCCCTTCCTGGTACCGATATTCACATTCGTATTTCCATCGACCTTTGCCGCATTACCGCCACCAAAGACATTACCAATAGCTCCGATAGCATCTTTCTTATGGCCAGGGATTGTAACGGTGATCGTCTTTGTCTCCTCAATACGATTGCCATCTCCATCCAGCTCGAAACCACCATCTGAAGTCCTTTTGAACTCAGAGAAACTAATTTCCTTTATCTGGTCCTCGGTCGTTTCATTAGAAGCCCATTTACCTTCCGTCACATCGATGTTCACGTGGGTGTCACCCTTCACCACAGCCGTTTCACCATAGCCTCCACCATAGATTTCACCTATGCTGGTGAAAGAGTGGACGTTCAGTGTTGGGCCTTCACCATCGTCAAGAGCAGTATAGGCTGCTTGGTTGCCACCGCCATAGAGTTGACCGATGACAATGGGGCGACAGCCTGTTTCCTCGATATTCACCACGATAGGACCGTTGATAGTACCACTGATGTTGTTTCCGCCAAATACACGATCAAAAGTACCATTGGTAATAGTCATTGTCACACCGCCCTGCACATCAGCATCCTGAGCGCCACCGTAGGCTACAGACAAACCTGGGATACAAGCCATCAGCAGTTTCGCTTCAGCATCCATCGGTGCACTCTTGCCGCCGCCGTATGCCTCGTCAATCTTGAAGTCACATCCTTCCATATCCTGAAGCATCGTCACAGCCGTCTCACGCACGTTACCTCTTGTGTTGGAACCACCAAATACCCGATGTACCAATCCGCCATAGATATCCACTGATGCCTTACCGGAACCGTAGACATAATCTGCTAAGAAGGTCGTGTTGGTCAGTCGCTCTTCCTTAGTGTCATAATCTTCCAGATCCTTTTCATTCGCATAGTCCCAATAGTCCTTAAAGCCAACGTTTGCACCGGGATTGGTAATCAAGGGGCCATTCTTGGAAATTTTATCAAAACCGTTACCACCACCAAACACTTCTTCGATTTCGTATGTTCCATTGACAACCACATGTGTAGCTGGAACAGAAGCAGCGTTACCACCGCCATACACCTGCTTGATGCTCGTCAAGTCACAACCGTCGATGATGACGTTAGCAATGGCTGTTTCTCTTACTGAAGAATCGTCAGGATAATAGGCTGCCAAGTTACCGCCGCCATAAACGGCAGTCATCTCGTAAGTGCCAGAATCCTTAGTAGGCTTAGCCATTACACCCGAGTCGTTCTTCTTCACCGTCTTATAGACGTGAACAGTGACATCTTTCTGTGGACTACCATTCAGGTTGTTACAACCGAAGATGGTACCCTTCACCTCGCAGTCGCCGTAGGTGGTGGTAGTAGTGGCGCCTTCGCCCTCTCCAGTTGTTGTAGTAGTTGGTTCGTTCAAGTTCACCAAGACTTCTCCATAGACCTTGGCCTCGACAGCGGAAACGGCAGGCTGAGCCTCCACAGCATCCTTGGCAAGTCTTCCTAAGCCGCCGCCATACACATTTCGGTTGATGGTGCCGCCCTTCAGGTTGACTGTTGTAGTGGGATCGACGGTTTGATCTGCTACTCCATCACCATTGGTATCAACTGAGTTTGTCGTATTCGTGTTAGCCAGTGAACCGCCACCATACACATCCTCCGTTATCGTTCCACCATGTATGTTGACAATAACACTTCCTTTGGTAAGACCCAGCTCGCCGCCGCCAAAAACGGAACCACTGACAGTCGCATTCCCATCGATGGTCACTTCGGGGTGGGTTGCTAAAGCCAACGTTTCAAGATACGTTGAATAGTCAGACTCACTCTGGAGATAATCCCAATCGAATCGAGCGTCCCCTACTAGTTGTTCCCAACCATCCTTGAGCGACATACGTCTTGATCGTTTCGAAAGGTCTTCATCAGAATTATTAAAATGAGGCGTGACACCTTTACCGGCACCAAAGACGTCTTCTCCGATGGTGGCATGGCCCTGAACGGTAACATAGCAATACCCACCGCCTTGCAATATAGACGGCATTTTCTGAGAGTCAAGGGCATATCTGCCCACCGAGGCAATCTGTCCGCCGCCATAGATACTTTGTTCAACCTTAGCATTGCCTTCAACAGAGACTGTAGTATTACCACGCACCAGGGCAGAGTATCCATGTGTCTCTACACCTGCACCGCCACCGAAGACGCTACCCGTGATAGTAGGAGCAAATGTACCTCCGGCTGTTCCGGTTCCACTTCCTATCTTCACCTGGGTATCAGTCTCCACACGGCCTACCTCGCCGCCGCCATAGACGTTGTGGCCCACCGTGCCGTTTTTGATGTTGACATTCGTGCTGTATGCGATACCTTTCTCACACCAGAAGGTGTCATCCTTACCCCTACCGGCTCCATACACATGACCATTAATGACTGCAGAACTACCATCAACAGTCACATTGCAAACGCCAGTGTTTTTGTTAGCGCTATTGGCAGTATTATTGGTAGTGCCGTCAGTATCTTGCCAATCAAACGTCCTCATATCTTGAGAAACGGTAAATGTTCCCACACAGCCTAACTCTCCACCACCATAGACATTGCCTTTGATGGTGCCACCTGTGACAGAAACGCTGGTTTCCTTTTTCACCAAAGCGAATTCATTAATTGTGGCATTCTCGTTTCCACGTGCTGCACCAAAGACATTACCGTCGCCATTTGTACCATCAACGCCTATAGTACCGCCACTGACGTTAATATTGGTCGTTCCACCGCTGACAGTAGTAACACCTTCGGTAGTAGTGGTTTTACCCACCGAACCCATGGCACCGGCACCATAGACGTTGCGTACGACTTTGCCACCGTTGATGCTGACCGTAGCATTGCCAAGCACAATACCAGCTAAGGGGTTAAAGGTGTCATCAGTACCATCGCCATTAGAGTCGTACATGTCCGTACCGCAACCTCCGCCATAGACATTGCCACGGTAGGGATAAGCAGCACCGCCCTTCGTGAATGGTTTACCATTTTCTGTATAGGTAATATCTTCGCCTGTTTCAATACCTATAGTACCTTTATTTACATCCACCAGAGTGTTGTTGAAAGTATGGCCATTCTCGCCACTGCCATAGACAGTACCCTTGATGGAAGGTCCTCCGCTGGAAGTGGAATTGCCAATAACAACATGAGTATCGTAAACCCACGCCAGTCGGTCATTGGGGTCAACTGCAGGTGAACCGGTCGGAGCAGCCACATCACCTCGCGACGAGCCGAACACCATACCGTTCTCATGACCATTGATACCAATGGTACCACTTTCGACGATGACCTCAGCCTTACCAGTGTTATTAGTCCAATTATCAGGTATGCTCGTAGTGAAGTCGAATGTTCCCACTGAGCCGTAGGCACCGCCACCATAAATATTATGGTATATAGTAGGCGTGCCGGTGATTTTGACCAACGTGTTGTTCTTGATGAGACCGGCATTAGCAGTAGTAAGGCTGCCCTTTCCGCCGCCATAGACGTTACCCATCGTAGCACCGCCGAATCCGTCCTGGTTGTAGCCGATGGTTCCGTCGCTGATATTGATCTCTGTACCCACGCTCATGTCTTCATTCTTACAGTTCTTGGCAGTATGGCTACCCTGCACAATGGCCAACTCGCCACCGCCATAGACACTGCCTTTTACTTCGCCACCTGACAACGTAATTGTTGTGCTTCCTTTGACAAGTCCACCAATCCTGGCTTCATCGTCAGAACTCGTCTTATCTGTTTCATTACCCATACCACCGCCATAGACACTGCCGAAGGTATAAACTGGGACTTTAGTTGTAACATCACTTCCGCCCTCACCAGTAGTGGTGACAGACCTTTCTATCAACGTACCGATGACAGCAGTGCCACTGATGCTAATCTGTGTCGTACCGCCCTGAACAGTATTATCGTTATCGTTTACATAAGGTACCACAGCACCCAACTCGCCACCACCATAGACATTACTCATGATTTTTCCACCAGTGATAGTCAGTGTGGTCTGCTTGACATTGCCCAGTTTCTTCCAGTCTATCTTCTCAGGATCGATAAGACTTTGACCATCTATCTGCTTCTGGCGGCCCATGCCACCAGCAAAGACATTGCCGCCCTTCGTATGCTTCAGCTGATAATAATATAGAGTTTTATTATCATTTGTGACGACCTTTGGTTCCTCATACTCCGTATTGGGAACATTATGGTTAGTTTTCCAAGTAGCCAAATCGGCAGGTGCTGTGCTTGGATCGACATCGACAAACTCCCATTTATTACCAATAGTACCGCCACTGATGGTAATGTCGATGTGGCCACGGTTAAAATCTGTAGCAGAAGTGGGGTTGCTGTCCTCTACCGTATTATCGGGGCGCATCTCGCCATAGCCATCCACCCCCTCATTGAAGAGTCCATACCCAACAGAACCGAGTCGTCCACCACCGTAGATGGAGCCGAGCATCGTACCGCCGCTGATGGTCATTGTGACACTTCCGGCTATATTACCTGCAGTCAGCGCATCACCACCGAATCCACGTCCGCCACCGAAGACATTGCCGTCTACGTAACTGGTGCCCCAGGTGCCAATCATAGTGTTTGTATGATTACTTTCTGATGTATCATCGCTGATATTCATTGTGACATTCCGATGCACGTGGCCGTCCTCACCGCCGCCAAACACAGAACCGTAAATCCTGCCGCCGGTGATGTTCACCTCCACCTCTTCCACGTTAGTACTCTTATTGAAAAGCACGCGCTGGTCGCCCTTACCAGCACCAAAGAGATAGCACGTAACAGGATGTGCATCTATCTGCTTCAACGTTCTCGGCACACCGAGCGTGGCCGTACCGCCGAAGTTGACGGCACATTTGCCGTAGACATCAGTCATCTCATTGCCACCATAGACATTGGTCAGGATGTGACCGCCAGTGATATTCACGACGGTATTGCCACCTACAGAACCTGCCTCTGGATGCCATTTTCCAGGACGATAGGGAACAACGCCGCTACCGCCGCCAAACACGTTACCATAGTAGGTGTGCCCGTCATCGGCAGTGGAACGGCCGCCTACGGCCTCATACCCTGCTTCACCCTCAAATTTGTCATGTGGAGCATACCTGTCAGCCGCATCTGTAGCCTGTCCATACGTCCAACTGGCACATTCGGGCAGAGAGGATGTATAATTTGTTGAAACAGCAGTCTTCAAAGCAGTCTCGGAATCAGAATTAGCATCCACTTCAGTATCACCATCTACAAAAAGATGACCTGCTTCCCATTCTTTTGTTGTGTAACGGCGGTTAACGCCAAACTTGGTAGTCAGGTATTCGCCATTATCGTTCATCTGCACATATCCGTTGCCAATCTGACAGTTACCCTGAATGTTCACTTGCGTATCGTGCTGCACATAGCCGTTCTCGCTGCCGCCATAGACGGACCCCTTGACGAAAGCATTTTCGTCGACGGTAACGTAGGTCTGGGTGGCTAAGCCCAGCGTCTCAACATACGTTAGGTAACCACTTTCATCTGTATTACCCTTTGCATCGTTCAGAGACAGATATTCCTGTTTAGTATTGACTGGTGTCACACGCCATGCTTTTTCATTGGGTTTATAACCTTCGTATGGTAATACGCCCTTACCAGCACCAAAGACGTGACCAGAATCATCGGGGCCTCCGTTCCTGGTCATGATCATCACTTCGTCGGGGCCTATGACGGCATCGTCGCGTACCACAACCGTACAATAACCGCTCCCCTGATTTGCCAGCGACTCCGGCATTCCTTGTGCGTTAATGTTATATTTGCCCACCGAGGCTATCTCACCGCCGCCATAGACACTTTTCTTCAACTGTGCACTGCCTTGGACGGTGACATAACTGTTGCCACGCACCAATGCTGAATAGCCATGTGAATTTGTACCAGCACCTGCACCGAATACATTGCCATTAATTACGGGAGCACTATTATTGTCATTTTCACATCCTATCGTCACCGAGGTATTTACTTCCACACGGCCTACCTCACCGCCGCCATATACGTTACCGCCAACAGTTCCATTGCCGATGGTTCCGTTTCCGATGGCGACATTTGTACTACCGGTCACCATGGCCTTTCCGCACCTGAAGGCACCTGGCAAAGCTTCTGTGCCTACTGGTTCAGCTGCTTCACCCTTACCACCGCCGAACACATTACCGGCAATAGTAACACTTTGAGCACCTCCTGTAAGCGAAACACTTGTATAATTGTACCTGCCAGTGGCTTGACTCTGAGCATCGACAATTTCTTCGCCCTTGACAGCACAGATGTTCACAAAGGTGTTTCCTACAACATCGATCACATCTTTATCTTTATCATTTTCATCTTTTTCCAAATGAGTTCTACCCACATTGGCCAGGTTGCCACCGCCATAGACGCTGCCGGTAATGTTGGCGCCTGTAACTGTAGCTGGTGTAAAAGTATAGTTTCCATCGTCATTCTTGATAGGATTTCCTGCGTTGTCAAGTATGGCTAAATTCACCTGTTCACCTATCAGGTTACCAATATTAACGGTAGTGTTACCCTCAACACTGGCTTCATTGCCGCCGCCGAAGACACCGCCCTCAACTTCATTCGCATCAGCATCTGTATATCCATCGCCTACCTTGCCTAATTGATCCGGTATAGCTACAGTACCATACGTTTCACCAGCCCAAGCACCCTTCATCATGTTGATGTTCACCTGAGGATTACCATAAACAGTCGCTCCTGCGCCATATCCTCCACCGAACACCTTACCGATACGGGTACAAGAGAATATATTCACCTGAGGATCATCATAAGGAGGTGTAGTATGAGGTTTACCCTCAAATGTAACAAGATCATCCACATGATCCTCTGATGAAGTCCTTGTGATGTATGTAGGTTTGCCACCTTCTGGCACTACTTCATTAGGGTCTTTCCAATATCCATAAACCGAGTAGGGAGCATCATTGCCACAACCATAAAGCTCATCGATGATAATCGGCGTACAACCAGTCTCCTCAATATTCACGATGATATGGCCGAAGATGGCACCACTTACATTATTGCCACCGAATACCTTGCCGTACTCTCCGCTGGTGATGGTAAGTTCCACATTACCTTTGACATTGGCATTCTTTGCGCAGCCATATACATTCTCGGTTCTGGAGTCACTACAGCCCATCACCATGATCAAGTCACCCTCCACATCGGCATCCTTACCGGCACCATACAGGTCAATCACGTTCAAATCACAGTCACCGCCAGATGATTTCATGATTGTGACATTACCAGTTATCGTTCCCTTACTGTTGCTACCACCGTAGGCCTCATGGATGTAACCTCCCTTCAACAGTGTGTTGGCATTGCCATTGACATCAGCTCCGGGATTGACCACCCATGTAGAGCCACCATCGAGCGTATAATTATCATTACCGTTACCACCGCCGAACACGTTATAGATCTCATAGGCACCATTTACAAGGACATCCGTCTCCGGCACTCGTGCTGCATTGCCACCGCCATAAACATACTCGACACTGACTTCGCACGTTTCGATTGTAACCATCGTCTTCTTACCTGTAGCACTGTAGCCAGCCAGATTGCCACCCCCGTAGACGGCGGCCAGTTCATACGAGTGGTCTGAGGCCGTTTCACTATCTTTCTTGTCAGTAGCAGTTCGGGGTTTATTACCCTGCACCGTCTTCCAGATATCCACGGTGACATTGCCCTTCGGAGAGCCGTTCAGATTGTTACAGCCGAACACACGACCACTCTTCACGATATTGGTTCCATCGTACGTACTGATATTGAAGGCTGTTGCAGATGAACCGCTGGTACTACTACCCAGATTCACATTGATATCGCCATAAACTGTGGCTTCTACTCCTTCTACACCCTCAACGGGTTCTACCTTCCATTCGTCAGTTGTCTTGCCGTAGGCGGGATCGCCTTCTTGGGCAGCGTCTATTTCTTCTTGAGTATATTTCTCGCCCGCTACCGCAGTTACTTCAATACGTCCCAGTCCGCCACCGTAGGCATCGCCCATGATGGTGCCGCCCGTCAGATTGACGGTGGTGGTGTTGGTCGAAGTTGAGGAGACGGTTTCACTCTCTGTTCCGTAGTTGGTAGCGTTGTTGATGTTCGTATTTGCCAGAGCACCGCCGCCATAGACATCTTTCTCCACCGTGCCCGCTTTCATGTTTACGGTCACACTGCCACCAACGGTAGCCAGATTGCCACCGCCATAGACGTTGCCTCGAACCCTAGGCCCCGTTGGTGTATCCTGTGCCGTTGCCGTACTAACAGTCAGCAGCGTCATCGCCGCTACAACCATTGCCCGGAGGACTATTCTAAAAGTATCGTTCATATCTTGTTTCATATCTTGTTCTTATTCTTTATTCATCGTCTTGGGCTCCTTATCAGTGCTCAGGCCGTCGCGCTGCCACTGATTCTGCTTATCAGTTCCGTCGCCGAGAGGTCGCGCATTAGGGTGAAGGCAAACCACTTCTTACCCAAGTCCTTCAGCGAGGCCCCGATGTGGTACACCTCATCGTCAATGAGCAGAAACCGGTCATGAGCGCGGTTGAAGTGCTCCACGACGATAGGGTCATATTGCGCATTGTGGCGGTCGATATCCAACTGCAGCTGCTGACTAACGTGCTGCGTGTATATCGTCGCCGTCACGCTGTCTGCCCTTTTGTCCAACTGGGTCAGTACCGTCTCGTCCACATAATTATCTATTAATATGATGCGATGCTTTGCCTTGCGAATCAGTTCGCTCACAAAGCGGTAGGCATCGAAGATCTGTCCGTCGTAGAATATTCCCTCCACCGGCGGCTGATTCGTCCGCACGAAGAAGTCTATCTTCTCCTGATGGTCTGCGAGAGTAGATTCAATTTGCATGAAGCGTTGTTGTTCCGTCTGAGTATGGGCATCCAGACGAGCATCAAGACGCTGCTCCACCTGTAGCAACCGCTGGTTAAATGCATAGCCATGAAGCAAATAGTCTTTGATGACCTTGTTAGCCCACTGGCGAAATTTTGTGCCTCGCTGGGACTTTACGCGATAGCCGACAGAGATGATGACATCAAGTGAGTAAAATGGAACAGGTTTCTTAACACCATTAACGTGTAAAATCTGCACGTTATTAGCCCTTTCTAGTTCACCTTCTCTAAACACATTTATAACATGGCGACGTATATTTGATTCTTCCCTGTCAAATAATGCTGCCATCTGGTTAGTCGTCAGCCACACGGTATCATCCTCCAGCCTGACCTCGATCCTTACGGTCTCGTCGGGCTGGTAGAGGATGATCTCACCCTTCTGGATATTCTGCTGTGATGCTATCTCATTCGCCATACTCTTACATCTTACTTCTTACATCTTCCGTCTTACATCATCCATCTTACATCATCCATCTTACTTCTTACATCATTCAATGTTCACCGTGGCACTGCCGCCGATTCGGCTAATCAACTCCGCCGCCGTGATGTCGTGCATCAGGGTGAAGGCGAACCACTTCTTACCCAAGTCCTTCAACGAGGCCCCGATGTGGTACACCTCATCATCTATCAGCAGAAACCGGTCGTGGGCACGATTGAAGTGCTCCATGATGATCGGCGAATATTGTGCATTATGACGGTCAATGTCCAACTGCAGTTGCTGGCTGACATGCTGAGTGTATATCGTTGCCGTCACGCCGTCTGCCCTTTTGTCCAACTGGGTCAGCACCGTCTCGTCCACATAATTATCTATTAATATGATGCGCTGCTTGGCCTTGCGAATCAGTTCGCTCACAAATCGGTAGGCATCGAATATCTGGCCGTCATAAAAGATACCCTCCACCGGCGGCTGATTCGTACGCACAAAGAAGTCTATCTTCTCTTGATGGTCTGCAAGAGTAGATTCAATAGCCTTTATCTGGCTCTGCTGAGCATCAAGTTTTTCATCCAGCCGATGCTCCATATAGCGTAACTGCTGCTGGACTGAATACCCATGAAGAAGATGCTCCCTTATTATACCTGTAGCCCACTGACGGAACTTAGTGCCGCGTAGGGATTTCACACGGTAACCTACAGAAATAATAACATCAAGATTATAATATGCGACTTCGTGTGTCTGTTTCTTTCCATCTATAGCCCCGTGTAGAGTGGTAGTTCGATTTTTTCGAACAACCACTTTTTCGTCTAACTCCCCTTCTTTGAAGATATTAGAAATGTGGAAACTTATTGTAGACTTTGCCTTTTGGAAAAGTGCCACAATCTGAGCCTGAGTCAGCCACACGGTATCATCCTCCAGCCTGACCATTCCCGGGCATAGCCCGCCTACCCGTAGCCTTTCAATCCTTACGGTCTCGTCGGGCTGGTAGAGGATGATCTCACCCTGCTGTGCTGTCTTATGAGCTATCTCGTTTGCCATTTATCTTGTTCTTATTCCTTATTCATCTTCTGCTGCTCCTTGCTGATGATCAGGCGAGCAAGTTCGGAATTCATTTTCAATTTTCAATTTTCAATCTTCAATCTTCAATCTTTAATGTCTTCCTTCTTCCATCTTATGGTTCGGGGTCAGTCGTAGTTGGGGTAGTCTGGCGGATGTTCACCTCAGTACTGCATTGAACCTCACCTTTATCTCCACCTCCAAAAACATTGCCAAGCACTTCAGTTTCACCTTCCAGATTGACAGTAACCTTTTGGTCAGTGATATTGGAATTAGTGACGACATAACTCGACTCGCCGCCACCAAAGACATTGCCAGAACCCTCTTTGAGAGTTTGGAAGCCTTCCTCACCCTCAAGAGTTCCTATCACGCTTTTGCCTTTGATGGTGAGATTGACGTTGCCAGCCACTGAACCGAGGTTGGATTTACTTAAATTTATATTCGTATAAATATCATGCTGATTTTCGCCTGATTCATTGATGGCAGTTGCATTCTCTGTCAATGTTCCTGAAGTCCAATTGAAGTCAGTATTATCTGAAAACACTCCAGGTTCAAACATACCTGATTGGTTGTTGAATTTAGGGACAGTCGTAAAACCAGCATTTCTAACAGTAGTTGTAGGAAGCGATGCAGAGTATCCTGCACCAAATACATTACCCTTTACCTTACAGCCGTCAAGTTCCGAGGTTACAGTACCATCCACCTTACCGATGCTTCCGCCGCCATAGAAGTTGTTTTCTATGACACATTTCTTCAAATTAGATTCTACATCGTTGCACTGCGCCAAAGAGAAGGACGCATACTTAACATAGAAACGTGCCCCAACCTGCCCTCTTGACCATACAAAGAATTCATAACTGAAATCGGTAGCTACGCCTGGACCTTTGTTGCCATAATCTGATTTGTAGGCTGTGTTTGTTCCTGTGAAATACTTGCCTCGGTCATTAATGTAGTTGTTCGCCAAGTTTGTGAAATTGTATGATGTTGCATCAGCAAACTTCAATTCGCTATAGGACGTTCCTCCATAGCCTGCTCCGAAGAACTTGTTAAACTGGCACCCTGTAGCATTTGTAGTTACCTTACCGTCTTTAGTGATGGCTCTTGAATAATTAGCCGTTGAACTTCCTGCTTTGTTGGTACTATATTTGGTTGTAAAAGTTGTACCATTCTTTTGCATATCACCAAACTTCGGCCCACCGCAGTAGGTATCCACATGACTGTTAGTAATCTCTACTGTGATATCACCCGTAATGGGCTTTGCGGCATTGATGCCACCGCCATAGAAATTGGTGATGTCTGCATCATATATCTGCCAATGTACGTCGCCGTCAATCATCTGCTGTGCAGCTCCAGCGACTTCATTAAAGCGGCCACTACTAATGTAACACTCTGCATTGTCCTGCTGGATTCCTGCATCAGGACGATAGACACCAGACAGATAGAACCCATCAAAGTCACCACCAGTTACCGATACGGGGACATGGCTGGTGAAACTCCATCCATCACCATGGGTGCCATTACCGAACGCCTTGAACCAACAATTACTTCCTAAGTGAATATACTGTTGAGAAGTTGTGACTTTCTGATTTTGGGTAGAAGTGAATTGGTCAAAAACGCCACCAAGGAGAATAATAGGTGCTGCTGTCTTGCTTCCATTATCACCTTCAAATTGCACAAAATATATGCTGCATGTGTTAGTAACCTCAAACCATCCTTTGGGCTTAAAAATACTCACATTAAGCATACGTGATGTGCCATTTGGTTTCTGTGCCTGCGCTGATCCAACTACATTCAGGAAATCAAACCGTATTGGAGATACCGCTTGTCTGTCATAATGGCTGAAAATGAAACTGTAATCAGGCTCGTTATCCTTGTCCAGATCTACAGAGGTAATGGTGTAGGGAGTATAATCACCAGATAGCGCACCAGCCTGATGGACATTACCTACCAGGACTACAGCGTAGTCATAAACGGTTTTGCCGCTTGTGGTGCTCGTCGGAATACTCATTGACTTACGGGCGTTGTCTATCGAAGTGTAAACCTTCTGAGTGCTACCATTGATGATGATATTCGCGTCGTTTGTAGCTTGAGTTCCCAAACCAGCCGAAGCTACATTGACATTCTGACCAGAATAATTATTATCGCCGTTTTCTTTATATACCACATCATAATACTGGTCGCTCACATAGGCAGCAACACCCCAGTAAGGCTCGATGGTGATGCCTGTCACGCCGTAGGGTACATCGAAGTATGCTCCCTGCGAGAACACACGATTACTTCCTTCAGTTCCATATAGATCTTTATTTGTACATTTGCGGTCAGCAAAGTTATAGCCGCCAAATTGATCTGAAGCAGAATACGTACCTTTCGTACCGCCTTCAATATATGTTATTTTCCAGCCTGTCACTACGCGGTTATCAGTATAGTTACCGGTTCCAACATCATTATAATAAGGCAATTGTACCTTGTCGTAGTTGAAATTGAAACGGTCAAAATCCTTATCAGTTCGTTGGAGGGGAATAGTTCTAGAGCTAGAGGGAGATAACTCGTTCCCATTTTCGTCAAGCAACTTGGCGTTACTGGGTGCATTCGACCAGTCATTTGGAGCTTTAATTGTTACTGAAAGCGTCTTTCCGAGCTTTCCACCATGGTTGCGTCCTACATTCACGCTATCAGGAGCATTCTCCACATCATAGTTGATGATAGAAGGATAGTACCCTAGAGTTTTCAGTATAGGATAAGGATAGGGCGTGCGTCCATCGATACTCCTGTCAGCAGTTTCCAGCACCCACTTAGCCATCTGGTCAGCATTTGCTGCAGAACCTGTCGCATAAATTGCAGCCAGTTTCTTATTACTGTTGAGCAATAGGCGGTAAAGTTCAAATCTGTTTAAGAATTTCTCCTCAACTGCCAATGCACAGTTGTACTTATTATCGGTAATTTTCAAATCAGTTCTATAAAGGTAATAGTTATAAGTAGCCAGTCCACCACTATTCTTGTTGTCGATATTTTGGCCACCATAAACAGGAGAAACAGTTCCTCCGGTTGCTATAGTGCCATAGAACACACAGTTCATTACCATGGTGGCAACGTTACTCTGTGTTGACGCTACATTATTATAGCCTACGATGCCTCCCTTATTAGTACCATTAGTTATGTTGGCATAACTGTAGCAGTTGATGACGCGCGATGTGCCGTCAAGAAGCCCAACAAGCCCCCCAACATTTCCTGTGCCGCCGACGCTACCGCTATTGATACCGCAGTTATAGATACGGGTAGCGCCAATAGCCTCACAACAAATGGCACCGACATTTCCAGTCGTCTCATTGAAGCCGACTTCTTCGAGGATGACATTCCTGATGATGGCCCCGTTAGCGTATGCCACCAAGGGTACAGAAGTCGTGCCGCTGAGTGTGTTGAGCTGACCGTCGATGATACCGCGGAAGGGGTGCTCCGACGTTCCAAGCGAACCAGAATCGAAGGTGAAATCCTGAGCCAGTAGGTAGTGACCATTCATATCGCGAATTTCAGATAAGCTATGAACCTCTTGTGCTTTAGGTACCAGTGCCAGCCAAAGTGTCTGGGTGCCTGTGCCCTCGTCGCCAGCGGTCGCAGCTGTCGTCTGTTCTTCAAGTGTCTTGAAGGGGGTGCTGGAGAAGGTGACGACCTTACTGTTGTCGAAGCGAGGCATCAGCCGCATGTTGCCTGCTCCATCATGCATGTTGCCTGCTCCATCATCCACCACCATGAAGGTGGCGTTGGTGATGCTGAGTTTGGTCTGGTCATAGCCATCTGCCGTCTGTTTGGTGCTCAGATTCTGGAGGTTAACAGCGTCCGATGTGCCTTTCCAAGCACCGCCTTCGAGTGCTATCCCAGTGGTGTTGGCCGTAAAGTAACGCAACGGATAGGCCACGCTCTGTATCTGCACGTTGTAGGGGTCGAAGCCGTTGCGGCGCTCATCATAGTTATCCTGGTCGGTAGCTTCCTTACTCTTTGCTCCATCTTGTGCACCAGCCTCTCCGGCATACTTATAGCCCATCTCGCGGTCTATGTCGAAGTTGGGTCGCAAGTTCCATTGCATGACGTTGGGTATGTCTTCCATGCTGGCAGGAGCCTCAGCGGCTGTGATGGCTGAGCCGTTGGTGGAGGCATAACTGCCACCCTGTTTCAGCAGGTAGGCCGAAGGAATAGTTGCATCGTATGTCGCAGCCCCCGTATAGGCATTGGCATACTCAGGCTTCACGGTATAAGTGACGTAGAAGTCGGACTTGACCCTGTCATCCTGTGTGACCCATCCATTTTCATCCTTGATAGTTTCGAAGTAGTCGTATGGGGTATAAGCAAGCGTGTTGGAGTTATGTATGAATCGTCCGCTGGTCGCTTTCCTGTCACTATCATAAACAGTTATCTCCTGGTTGCTGACCCTGTACTCGTGGTATCCACTAACCTTTTCAGCAGTAGGATACCAATGATATTGTTCTACCATTGGACTATCAAACTTTCGTAGTGTAGTCACGTCAGTCAATGGCGTACGCATGATTTCCCAGCCGTGCTGGTCGAGGAGAATAACCTGTGGTGTCAATGACACTTCTTCTACGGTAAAATTACCTGAACCCATTGAGATGGTCTGATACCAGTGTGTTCCTTCAGCCAAGCCTTTCGTACTGTTATCCCATGGCGCAGAATAGGCCCATGAAGTAAACTGATGCCAGCCCATTTCTGTCAGAGTAGCATTATCGGCAGCAGGATTGGCAACACCTGCAAGAGTCTTTACTGTAGGATTGTTCTTCCAATATTGCTCAAAGGAGTTGACGGTTCTTCTTTCACCTTCCACCTTGTTAAAGGTCTTGAGCGTCATGTTTTGTATGGACGTGCCAAGAATCATGTACTCTGTTGGCTGACCGTTAACGATAGATGTGTGCATTTTTTCGTTGTAGGCAGAAGAATAGTTCTCGTTTTCGTAGGCGATATTCGTTATCACCGATGCGTAATCACTGGGTTTATAAGTCTGCAGATAACTATTACCAGGTCCATAGTTTTTATCTCCACTGTTTACATCATTTTTGTCTATCTTATCTTTGACAGTATGGTTCTGATAGGACTTGATAACGACGTGGTAGGGGTCTATGTCATTACCTGTCAAAGGAGTTCCATCGTGGCTACTGATGATATACCACAGCCAGCGACTACGCGTGGAGGCCCCACTAGCAAGTTGTGCCTCCCACTGTTCCTGTCCATAGACATAAAGGTTGAAATCACCATTGTTATAAGGATAGATGGCCTTGGTGGCTGAGGTCACACCATAGTCAGTATAGCCTTCTTTGTTGATGCCGTCGTGTCCGTCCTCCTGATGGAAGTACTCTCCGCCGCTGAACTTCAGCAAATAGGTCTTGCCTCCCGTCAAATCGACAGCATCGCTAACATCGTAAGTGACATATATCATACCATCGTCTGCATTAAACGGGCTAGTAATAGGATCGGCAGGCGTATAGGTCTGATTGGTTTCGTCGTATCCAGATGTTTTATAGTAGTGATATTCCGACACCAAGGGGCTGCGCCACTCGTCGGGCAGTCCTAACTCCGACGATTCACTCTCAATATTTTCCTGAATAAGCTTGCCGGCCTTGTCAATGAGATTATATTTTGTAGTGATGTTCACCGGGCTGGCCTGAAATTCTGCTTTCGTCACAACAATGTCTTCAGTGCCAGTAGCTTTCATCAGCATCACCGACTCGATGCCTGCGTCAGCAGCGGCACTTTCCTCCATCAGGATGAAATTGTTTGTAGCAGTCGCTTCTAACGAGAGTGTAGGCATGGTGGAGGAAACGAGGTATTTATGAGTGCCGAGATTTTCTATTTGCACGGCATAGGGATCGCCGCCGCTGATATTCCACAGGTGGTTTGGCTGCGTTTTATTGGCTTCGACATTGTCGTAAGCCAAAGTACCACTGTTGTCGTAGGCGTAGCCGTCATTCGTCACTATGTTAAAGGCACGCGCTCCACGCAGTCTCAAGAACTTCTCCTTGAGGTGGTCGGTGGTGTAGGTCACGTAGATGTTGGCATTGTCGGCCACCGGCGTTGCTGTAATCTTGTTTTCGTCGGTGAGCAGATTGAGCAATTCTTCGGGTGTTGAGTAAGAATCACTGAAAGTATAGAATTGTACTGTCTCTCCATCAAGATAAGGACTACGTATAGCTTCGGGTATGTCGGTATAATCACTCAACGCCTTGGCCGCAGGCTGGTCAGCATCCGTCGTGTATTTTATGGCGATACGCCCTTGGCGATCCACGATATTGTAAGTATAAGTATTGTTCTGCGGCACTGGCTCAAAACGCCATCTGGCAGCAGGCTCATCCGTCCAATAGCCAATACCGCCACCAACGTTCATTTTTCCTGCAGAAGTCGTAGCAGTTCTAGCACTTGTGAGGTTTGTTCCGTCGACGTTACCTCCTGCAGGGTCAAGATATGTTGTGGTACTATTATTTATTTTGCCAGTCATATCCTTGTGTCTGATGTTGTATCCTCCATTATTGTTTGCCTTTCTTTCAAACAGCGTGTTATTATCAGGAGTGTCCATCGTCTCAAGGTGTACTCTCAAACGGCCAACGTCGTTTCCTGAAGTACCGCTATAGGCAAGATTAGCTGTCAGATACTTTCCGTCAACCACATGGATAAAGCGATAATACTCTTTTTCACCAACCGTCACTTGAACCACCTTCCAACAGCTATTGAGCACCTGACCTGTCTTTGAAGTTGTCAGATGTGGCTGGCCTGTGGCATAGTTGGAGTTAGTTGCAGGCACTAAATAGAAATTATTCGCTACGTTTGAACTGCTATAGCCATTTCCGTTTGCAATAAAAAAAGTCCCAAGCTCAGTCTCACCTCCGCTCTTCCTCATATTTGTGAAGTTTGCCACCTTCACCCAAAGGGCGAGCTTGGAGTCGATGTCGACGTGGTAATGCTTTTCGGAGGGGTTCGTGGATTTATCTTCCTCAAGCTTGAGGGCGTCGCCGTCAATCTCCAGAGCGCGGGCAGTAGCTGATTCTGGGGAAAAGACTTTATATACTTCGAGACTTTGCTCATCGAAGGTGTAGTTCTTATCGGGGATGAAGGCCAGGCGGACGGTGACTTTTCCACCGTCTCGGGACTCCTCCTGCTTTACTTGAATGGTACCGCCTTTACCTTCATACTTTTCGGCACCATTTTCTCCGAATAGCACTTTTACTTCTGCCCGTGCCCCCATGCTGACCATCATCAGCAGCGCCACGGTGAATAACCTTGTCAGTGTCTTGTTCATATCTTGTATATCGTTGTATATTCGATTTATATCTTGTTCCTTTGTTCGTTCTTTATGACGCTATATCTGCGCTGCAGAGCCACCAGCACGCTGCGCTCTGCCAATGGGTTCAGGCCGCGGAATGTGGTATGCCTCTTCAGATCGTCGAGCGGCATCTCAAGAAGCAGCTTTGCGATGCATTCATCGGCAAACGAGTTTGACACCACGTTGACACCCGTGAAGTCAAGGACCACTTTCTCGCCTGTGCCAATCAGCGCCAAGAGCTTCTGGCGCAACTTCTGGCCCATGTCACGCGTTCCGAAGTCCGTTCCGTAGTCTAAAAACTTGAATTCTACCATAGCGATTCTATTTCACTTGATTCCACAAATGTCTCATTAAATTGTCCCTCAACGTCTGTCCGATGGTCGACGATCTGGTTAGGATCAATCTCAACTCCTGTTCCAAGCACCATATAGACAAGCGTACCTTGCCACAGACCGTTTTCTATGACAGACTCGGCACCGTCTTGCCTGATCAGTTTATGCTTTCCGGAATGCAGAATAAACTCCTTCCCAATGTTGTCGATGAGTCTCGATGTGGTGTACAGTCCAAAGCCCATACCCTTTCCGTCTGTTATCTTGTCCTGAAGGCATAGCCTGATGGCATCAGCCTCTGTCAGGTCTTCGTATATCTTATTCTCCGACAATGAGGCTTTGATGCCCATCCCGTCATCAGCAATGAGAATGCTCAACGTCTTCTTGGCGCTGTCATAATAAGTCATCGCTGTACCTAATGGTTTACCTGAATGGATGTACACATTATCCATGATCTCATAAAGACAATAGCTCAGAGCCTGGAGGACGCTGACCTCTATCTCAAGATGGGAAGTCATCTTGTTGACGACATCTTTATAGACATCGTTCAATGTACGGGCATCGAACACATCGATGGAGACATTCTTCGTCCCTTTGAAATACTTGTCTAAAAGAAATGCTACATCCATTATCTTATTCTCATCTGCAAACGCTTCTCCGAGTCCACCATGTAGTGCCGCTCCGGATTGCAGCTGCCTGTTATATTGAACTTCCTTCTCATTATTTCTTTATCATGCCTTTTGCGTTCATATTATATAATACACATGCAAAATTAATGCATTTCGGGGAAAAAGGCAAGGATTTTTATTGAAAAAATATTAAATCGGCTGTTTTGACGATAAAAATTGAGTACCTTTGCAGTAATATATTCAAAAATCATTCATTTTATGCCAAAAAAGAAAACTGGTTTTTTATATGAAGTCCACCCGTCGCCGATGAAGGGAAAAGACGGGCGGAACATCGTCTATGCCAGACCCGCCAGAGGACTGAAACTTGACATCGAGGCCGTCGACAAGTACTGCCACAACAACTACGAGACGAAGGGCGGCGAGCTGGAGTTCGTGTTCAAGCAGTTCCTGAAGTGTGCCTCCGAGCTGATGGCCAGGGGCTACAGGATCGACACCCCCATAGGGTCGTTCGTGCCGAAGCTGGGACTGAAGCGCGAGATCACCGACGCCGACGAAGTAGAGGATAGCGACGTGGAACTCGAAGGCGTAGACTACAACCCGGGGAAGATCTGGAACAAGGCCATCGAGGGGTGGCTCTTCAACGGCTTCACCCGTGTCGACAACCCCAACGTGCAGGAACTGATGCAGGACAAGGAGCACCTGGAGCGGGCTCTCAGGGAGTGTCTCAAGCAGGGCTACGTCACCACGAATATGTTCGCCTATCATGCCAGTCTCACGAAATATTCGGCACGCAAGCAGCTGGAGGCCTGGACCACGGGCGAGAATCCGAAGCTGACGAAGAGCAAGTTGGGGCAGACGGACATCTATACGGAAATATAAAGCACAGAAATATACTACCCCTCCTACCCCTTTTCATGTTATCTCGCAGATATACAATACGTTAAAAGGGGCAGCATCACCAACAGATGCTGCCCCTTTGCTACCCCTTGCTACCCCATTTCGGGGTGTTTCACGATCGGAGCGTGAGATAATACCCAAGTACACCGTTGTTCTTGTACTTCCGCCAGCGCAGCTTCTTGATGGCGATGCTGAGGTTGCGCAGCGTAGGCAGGTCTTGCGTTCTCAAGTGTTGCGACAACTCATCCTGGATGGCGGTCGTCGTCCAGAAAAACTCGCGGGTATGCTTGGCAGCAGGCTCGAAAATCTGCGAGAGCACCAACTCGGGCGCCGACTCCTGCTGATACTGGCGGTTGTGCTGCTGGATCTCGCGCTCGTCGTCCTCCGTGAACCAGTAGATGCAGTCCGCGTCGCGCAGTTCAGCGACGGCCTGGGCATACATCTGCTTGTAGGGTATCTGCCCCGACATGTCGACCTTGCCCGTCACCTCCACGCAGAGGTAGCGGCGGGTGCCGTCGCCGGAGGGCAGCGGCGTGGGGTCGTTGGTGGTGGCGATGAACGAGCAGAGGCGCGGCGTCATCGTGTATTGGTCTGACCGCATCTTCCTCACCTGCACCTCCTTCTCCGTCAGCAGACGCTTGATCTTCGCCTGCTCGCGCTGCGTCTTCGAGTCGTACTCGTCGATGTTCACCAGCCACATACGACCCAGAACGCGCTCCACCTGCTCGGCATTGTCCATCTTGATGTCCTTCATATAGTACTCGCGCATCGACGGCGGCAGGATATGGTTACAGAACTGGGTCTTCAGATAGCCCTGTTCGCCGATGAGCAGCGGCACCATCGAGTTGCCATAGTCGCGGTTGATGTCGAGGGCCTGTGCCACCATCGCCAGCAGCCAGCGGTGGAAGTACTGCGGCCAGCGGTCGTAGTTGGTAGGCAGACGGCGGGCGAATTGTTCAATATAATTGGTCGTACCGTTCCACTTGCCACAGCCAGCGAGGAACTCATGGATGGGATTATAGTTCTCGACGTGTGCCGACTCCACATAAGTCCTGATGTCGCTCATCCAACTCTCCCCTCCTTCTTTCATCTCCTCGACGACAATGCTACGTAGATCTCTGTCGGTGAGCGGATTCCATTGCTTGAACCGCAGGTCGTTGGGACGGAACTCCGTCACTTGCTTCACCACATTGTAGCGCAACTGATAGCGGCGTGAGAGGAAGTCCTCGATGCTGCGCATGATGCGCTCCTTCTCGTTCATCTGAGATAGCGGCTTGCCGTTGTAAGGATTTTTATAGGTATTACGGAACGTCTTCCGTATCACGTCGATGCCCAACGGTCTGAAACGGCTGTTCCAGGCGGCGCGCTCCACACAACCCTCCTCCTGCAGACAAGCCTTACGACAGTATTCGGCGAGCAGCTGCAGCGTCTTCTCCGCGATTCCCTCGCCGTCGTCGATGGCCTTTGAGAGGCAGGTCTGGAACTCCATCTCGATGTGCTGGCGCTCCTCAGAGTCGGGATACCACACGACGGTGCCTTCGTCGTCGGCCCTCGTGCCTTCGTAGACCGCCAGCGGATCCTTCGCCTCGCGCACCACAGGCATCGGCAGCGCCTCGGGATTGTAATAGAGTTGCGGATCGTAACTCATGCGACAGCCACGTGTGAGGCTCTGTTCCCCCACGAGCATGTCGCACATGGCGAGCGACGTGTAGAGCCTCGCGGCACTCTCGTGGGCGTCCTTCAGGAAGGCCAGGTAGGCCTCGGCATCCGGAGCCTCCCCCGACTGATAGTCGCAACGCACGACCACCTTCAGCGTCACCCCACTCACGCCTGCGAAGGCCAACAGCGTATAAGGTATCTGACTGACGCGCCGTCTCAGCTCTTCCACCTGTCGGCGACCCTGTTGGCAGGGGACGTTCAGCATCACGAGACCCGTGGCCGAGGCGAGTCTGCCAAGGCTCTTACGGCCGAAAGTGGCACTGAACACGAGGTACGGCAGACGGTCTGAGTCCTTCAACTGATAGCGCGGTGCACCCTGCTCCATTGCTATCCGCGACCTCAGGGCGACGTTCGCGAGGCGCTCTGCCGATTCCTTCACGGCTGTCGAGCGCATCCGCTCGACGACAGCACTGAGTTCCGTGGTTACAGGAGTGCCGAAGCGCCCTGCAGTAGTCTTGATCTTCGTAATTTTCATAGATGTATCGTTGTTCTTCGTATTTCTATGCAAAGATACAAACTTTTCTGCAAATTCGTTGCAACCACAACGTTAAAAGAGTGAAAACGCAGGCTAAAACGTGCGTTTACCCCCTTGTTGCCGGGACTTTAGATAGGCTTAACTACCGTTTGCCTAAGGCCAAACAACCGTTCGCCTATAGTCAAACGGTTGTTCGGCTATAGGCAAACGCGAGAGCCATGTTTTCCAAAGGGGCAGCAAGGGGTAGCAAAGGGGTAGCAAAAATACACGATACTACCCCTCCTAACCCATTATCTTTCAGCATGATAAGCTGAAAAGGGGCAGAAAGGGTAGTATATTTTATATCAAAAGAATTAATATGGGAGATTATTTATAATTCTCCACTTCCTTAAGAATAGTTGTTTTCATCTCATCCCATGTTTCATGCTTAAACATTTTAGGCATAATCTGCTTCTCGGCATCGTTGAAATAGGTAAGGCTCATTAATGCACGGAAGATACTGTTCTCAGGATATTTCTGCTGGTAAAAACACAGAATATCGCTAAGAGTGAAATGCTGGAGAAGATAAAACACATCGACAAAGTCTTTGCGTGTGCCTCTTCCTTCAATTGCATTAATCTTCATGGCAGCGATATCCTTGGGAGAAGCCAAGCACAGACCATCAATAGTTTGCGCCTCATCTATCCACGGATAACGGGAATAGTCTACAAAATCAATCTTCACACCATCCAGATCATATATCCTTATGGTATCCGTTTCTTTAAGCACATTCAAGTTTCCTATACTTTTCAAGCAATCACGAATAGCATATTTATCCTCTTCAAGAGTGCCAAAGAAATCCAAGTCGACAGAATTGCGATGCCCATACTGTAGGGCAAGTGATGTCCCCCCTACAAGTCGCAATCCAGACAGTGACGGTTCCGACATCAACCGTCTTAATAGTTCCAGGGTGTGGGGTTCAACTGTCTGGTATGATAGCATCGGTATTCCTCTGGTTTGGTGTGAGAGATAGCACAAATATATGAAAGGCAGACAGGGTCGAGCGTGCGCAACTGCTTACATTCTTCTACGATTTTATTAAGCCCGTAGTATGATCTCAGGAGCCGCCAGTCTTCCATATTGCCATATTCAAGAACGCGCTGAATGAAGTGAGCAGGATATTCATCCATATCCGCCTGGTCTTTGTCAATATCCCAAAACAGAACGCGCGACAATTTCTCAATACATTCTTTGCTATTCATAACTGAGTGCAAAATTAGAAAAAAATCCCGAAACGACCAAACGTTTCGGGATAAAAGTTTCAGGCAAAAGGAGTATCACTTAATCACGACTTTGAGCTTCGCTCTAACTCGTTCACGTTCGGAAGTGTAAGCGAGCTTTCATTTCGCTCACTTAATCACGACTTTTTTGCCATTGATGATGTAGATGCCCTTGGTGGTGGGCTTGCCGTTAAGCTTGCGGCCACTCAAGTCATACCAGCTGCCAGACAGACCATTGTCTATCAGACGGGCTGCATCGATGATGCCAGTCGTGCCGTCGTTCTCGCCGCCGATGACGAGGGCAGAACGCGTCCTGGAAACAGGCTTCGGGAGATAGACGCCGCCTTGACGGATGGTGCCCTTCTGAGAGAGGTAGAACACATCGTTGTAGAGCAGATAGACCTCACCCAACTTCACATCCTTACCATTTTCACCTGCCACCTTCAGCAGGCAGTCCTTGACGCTACCAGCCTCCTTGCTTTCTGCCGTGTAAAGCGCCTTGCTCTTCAGTTCCTTGCTCAGCAGCAACAGAACAGGCACGTCGGTGGGGATGATGCCATCCTTCACCTCTTCGATGACAACACTATTGCCCTTGATGGCGGTGATGACGAAAGCGTTCAGCACGGAAGGAATCATCACGGCTTTACCTGTGCTGACGAACGTGTCGTACCTGTTCTTCTCGAAGGCGACACCCTCCATCTCAATGCCCTTCGTGGTAAGCGAGAACTCCTTCCAACCATCGGTAGTCTCATACTCATTGAAGAGGTTGCCGGGCACTTCAACCTCCAGTTTCTCATTAGCGGGAATGGCCTCCTTGCCGAGCGCCACGATGGCGGCATCGTTCTGGATGACAACGCTTGTCAGCGCCGTGCAGCCCTTGAGCAAGCCATCGCCCATGCTTGTGATCTTGGCACCGATAACCACATTGGTGATGGTCTTCTCCTGCAAGCCCCAGGGGGTAGCAGCGCCTTCAGCGAGGACGGCAGCACCCTCACCGGCGAGTGTCAGCGTGACAATCCCTCCTGCCTTCGACTCAGGCTTGGTGATCTTCCACGTCACGTTATCGACGAGTTTGCCCTCTGTGCCGATCTTGCTGAAGTTGGCCTGGCTAATCCAGGCACCAAGACCTTCGGGCACCGTGAAGTGATAGTAACGGACCTTCGTGGGGTCTTCAGTATCAGCCACGGGAACATTATCCTTGTCGACAATGGGCTTGCCGTCCTTGTCCACCAGCGTCAGCTCCAGGGCTTCACCCGTAGGCATCGTTGTCTCGCTTTCACCAGCTTCACTATCACGGGTGGTGGCTGGATCCTTGACGGGGATGACCTCAATGTCACCTTTCTCAATATAATAGCCCTCCGACGGGGTCACCTCGATGGTAACCACCTGTCCGTCTTTCTTGACGACTTTCAATTCACCGCCCTCGTACTTCTCGTTGAGCGACACAACGACCTCCTTAGCAGTCGTCTCGGTCTGTTCGCCCTGGGTCGTCTGATTGTTCTGGGTCGTCTCGTCATTCCCGGCCTGTGGGGTCTGGCCGCTGTCCTGCTGGGCATAGACTGTCATGCAGAACGCGAGCATCAGCATGATTCCGAATAGATTCTTCATTGTCTTCATAACATATCCTTTCTTTTAATTATTAGTATTCTATAACTTGTAGACTCTCTTATTTTTTGACCATCAGTTTCTTGGTGTACTGGCGGTCTGAAGGCTGAACGATGTAAATACCTGAAGTGTTCACTTTCTGTTCAACCGTCTCTCCAGCCTTGACGGTGAGGGTGTACATCATCAGACCGGCAGGTGTGAAGATGCCCACGTCGACCGTATGGTTCAGCGACGACTCCACGATGATCTT
>Ga0247608_10000394_pt1 | contig 72794 bp, 65 predicted proteins | sample 176DNAGHGlowgp2_FD_193490 | JGI IMG/M metagenome (GOLD analysis project Ga0247608, IMG submission 193490) | Sheep rumen microbial communities from Palmerston North, Manawatu-Wanganui, New Zealand - 1766 DNA GHGlow gp2 | ecosystem: Host-associated > Mammals > Digestive system > Stomach > Rumen ... | reverse complement strand
TATCTTGACAATCAAATAATCATGTGCTAATATGCAGATAAGACCGACTGCTTTCACAATCGGTCTCATCATACACTTTTCTATTGCACTATTTTTCGTTTACACAGAATTGGGGATTGACTCCGTGTTATATTTGACACTTACTTTGTTATCACCTCACACAATGTATTTCCCTATAATTAGCTGTATATCTCTTGTTAACAGAAGTGCGTTGATACAAATATCAACGCACTTCTTTACATGATACCGCCTCTTAATCAATTAATTATCGAAAATAAAAGAAACTATCCTATCGCTTGCTTTATCCGTTGCATTTTCAATATCCTGTTTGCACCGTAAGCGTAAACCGCCGATACATAGTATCAAAGAAACAGGCTCACATCGGTGAGCCTGATATTTCTATATGGGGGCGTGTTGTATTTGACACTTACCAAATACCGCAGCCGTAGCTGCGGTAAAGCATTTTATTCATCTTTCACAAGATTTCCATCTATATCGACTTCAATCATGTCGTGTTCTTTTGGATCAAAGCCCTCTGGAAAAATGGTTTTAAGCTCTGCGTCATTACAATATTTTGCAGATTTCATAATTGCTCCTGTCAAATTTGTTAATCTCAGATCTGTTCCGCTTATATTTGCATATGAGAGATCCGTGTATGACAAATCTGCATCAGATAAATTTGCTTTTATAAAATCAGCATCAATTAAATTAGAACCTTTCAACACTGCTTTACTTAAATCTGCGTATTCAAAATATGCGCTTTGTAAATTAGCGCTTTGTAAATCTGCACTTTGCAGGTTTGCTTTGTTCAAATGTGCGCCATTCATATTTGCACCTTTAAAGTTTGCACTAGTTAAAGTCGCACGTGTCAAATTGGCATTATTTAAACTAGCGTCTTGAAAAATTGCATCTGTTAGATTAGCCATATTCATATGTGCTCGTTTAAGATTCGCATATGTAAAATCAGCATTTGTTAAATCGCTATTTTCTAAATGAGCTTTAAACAAATTTGCACTTGTTAGATTAGCACCTTGCAGATGTGCGTATTGTAGATATGCTTCTATCAAATATGCTCCTTTAAATTTTATATTTTCTAAATGTGCATAATCCAGAATTGCTTTTTCTAAATGTTTATACTGCAAATCTGCACCCTCGAGGTGCCAATGTTTAAGACAAGCCGGAATTAAAGAATTATACAAAAATCTTCCTATCAGCATACATTCCGGTATTCTTTCATTATTACTAAATCCATGTTTTGTCAGAAACCATGTAAAATTAGCATATGAAGTGTTCATTTGAATCTCTAAGTATTTAGAACTCCAAATATTATGCTTTTCTTCTGATTTAGAATCTGAGGCATATAAATACTCTTCTACAGCAGGTTTCATTCCAATCTTAGCAAACATATGCTTTTGCATAGCAAAAATAAATGCGTTTTCATATTTCATGTATTTCAAACCTGTACTTTTGCAATATCCTAGTTTAGAAAATAAAGGTGCTTCATTCATGTCGCAGAGATGATTAAATATATCATCTGAGATTACTTCATAGCGGAATGCTTCGATAAAACTTTCCATAACTTCTTTAGCAGCAGTAACTTCGTCGTTTGCTTTGAAGAAAGCAGTATCAAATCTTGCAAAATAATCCTCATACAGTTTGACTGCGGTAAAGTATTCATATACAGTCTTATGTGCGAATGTTATACCTCCAGTTCCTTTTTCTTTTGCAAATGGACAGATTGCAAGTTCCTTTTTTAGTTCAAGATCTGGATTTATAATCTTATACTCTTCTTTGAGAATATCCTCAGTTCGTTTCTTTGCATTACGAAAACCAATAGCACGCCTCTCTTCTGATTCATCGTCGTCGACAAGATCAGGTTTATTAAGCAAAAACATCTGATATGCAAGCTCTTTTGTATATTGCCATGCAATCAAATTTGCTTCCTTGTCAGCTTTTTTAAGTTCGTCTATATTTTGTTGACATTGAATATACTTTCTGAGAAGAATTTTACTGAACGCATCACGATAAATTGAACCAATACTGCTATGATTTTCCAGATCTGTTTCGCTTGTACCGCATATGTAAAGGATAATAGGCACACAAAATATAGCGTATCGAGGATCGTCAGGTTTTAGCTGATTTTTGAAAGTGTCATACCATTTTTTCTTATTGGGCTTTTTAGCTTTGTAAAGTTCCAACCAGTCGTTTAGCTGTTTCTCTCCCCATACCAAACGCTCCGTTATTAATCTGTCCTCATCATATGGTTCAATGAAGTAACTTTTTGATTCACGAGATGTTACAATGATATGGAAACCATTTTCGAGCTGAGATAACTCACTCAGAAATGTTTCTCCACTGAATTCAGGTTTCATAACACAAAGTTCATCGAGTCCATCAAGAATGATAACCTTGTCCTGTAGCTGGTCGACAGAGTCACAGGAAAAAAGCGTTGTCAGTATTTCTTTGGCTGTGAGTTTATCATTGATTCTATCAATGTGATTACGCAGAGCAACTGCCATGACTTTACTGCTATCAAAGGTAAATTCGACTTTGTTTTTTGGGGTTATTCCATTAGCATCGGCAAGTATTTTAGATACAAAGCTGGATTTTCCTACACCTGCATTTCCGTATAAAAGCAAGCAAGGCTTTTTTCTTGTGTTGTACCACTTATTTATTCGCTCAGATGCTTTGATGTCTTTTCCTTTTATACACGGTGAAATATATATATCACTGAGTTTTATGGCATTATGGTCTTCTTCATCTTCAAGAAAAAGAACTTCAGAAAAAGTTGTGATATATGAATCATTATCATTTGTTATTTCCTTTTTTTCAGGCTGAACAGGCGATGCGTTTTGAGAGGCTTTATTCTCATTTATTGCATTTAAAATGGTTTGGGTATTTTGATCTGATTTATCAATGATTTTTTGTGTGTTTTCATCATCATGTTTATTGATCAAACCAATCTCAATCCAATCATTGTCATTTAATTTAGATTTCAGTGATTCCTCAACTATAGAAAAACACTTATTAAGAATACTCTCAACTTTTTCCTGTGCATCTTTTGTTTCAGCGTGTGTATCACGTATACATATGTGGAATATTTGTTCTTTGACTTTTTCAAGCTTATCTGGTTCGCTGAATGCTATAGCATATGTAATTATAAAATCTTTATTATTGAACCCTTTTACCAATTCAATGAGCCCCAGAAAATCAAATTCTTCAATTCGATGAGCTTTTTCAAAATCAGATTGTGCTTTTTCAATTTCGACAGCAATATTATCTTCTAATTGTTTTCTTTCCACTAAATCCCCGATTTTAGATAATGCAAAATCTAATACTTTTTCTGAAATGTAGTCAGATAATGTGTTTGATTTTTTATTCTCCTTTGATTCTTCTTTCATAATAATTTTACTTCCTTTCGCTGACTGTATACGCCGTCACCTCAGAGCCATCTGCACGGACTATCTGTGAGCGGTATATACAACATATCTCGGTCTATTGCGGAAACTATACATTCAGATGAGATACACTGTTTCTCCTAATGCTTGCATTGTTCTCCATACGGGCAGAGCGTTTCTAATCAAGTTCTCCATCACTCTATCCAAGTTCTAAAGATTTGTACATTATCCTCGGATTCAATCATCTCAAATAAAACATCAAGCATTCCTTTATACAGCCTGCAACGATAATTTGCGGGCGATGATTCATAAACATCTTGATTAGCAGCATAATTAACTACAGGACAGACACCACAATATGCCTGATATACACATTGACTACATGTTGGTTGAGATTCATTAATCGAAGCCTTACATACGGCCTTGCAGGCTGGAGAAGCAATAATACTCTCGTAATTATCTTTATATACGTTGCCTACACAGAAAACATCATTTCCCATCTCTGCGAGCATTCTTCCTTCATCACAAGTATAAATATTTCCATCATGATAATATGCAAGTTGCCCCAATCCCCCACCACATGGTGAACGCAGTTCCATATAGTTCTCAGAGAATTGCAACAGAATCTTTCTCAAGAATATCCTTGCATGCCCTTCTGATATAAATACACCGTTCTTGTTTAATTGAACAATATACTCCATAGACTCACGATAAAAATCACGGAATTGCTCTGGAGTATAGCCAATCTTGCTCCATCGTTCAGCAGCCATTCCCAATGGAGTCAATGGACGGATAAAAATGCTCTTCATTTCTTGTCTAATGTATTCATCAATGATATCCTGACTCTTATCAAGGCTGTAACAAGTTGTAGTTTGTATAGCGCCAACATTTATACCACGTTTTCTTAAATTCTCTAAACGACAGCTGACGATATCATACATTCCTTTGCCAGATCCCAAGAAAGGACGATTTATATTGTGAACATCCTCCGATCCGTCGAGTGAGGTTGAAAGCGTGATATTATTCTCAACTATGTATTCAAGCATTTCATCATTTAACAAGGTCAGATTACTTACAATATTAAAGGTAATGTGCTTTCTAGTAACAGCCTTAGTATAGTCTACGATATAGCGGATAACCTCAAAGTTCATAAGAGGTTCTCCCCCCTGGAACTCAAATGACATATTATCACAAGGAGAAGCAAGTGCTATATCTACTGCTCTTTTTGCAGTCTCCTTAGTCATATAGCCGCGCTTATCTGTAAGATGAGATTTAGCCTGACAATAAACACAATCACCATTGCAATCCGTCGTAACAACAAAAATATGGAGTGACGTAGGATGGAAAATGTATTGTTTCATATTGCGAATATAATCAGTAAACCTGATTATGAACTCCTCAAAGCTGCATTTATATATAAAGCCCTTATCAGTCAATTCCTTTGATTTCGCAGGATTATCAACGTCATTCTTCGTCATTAATTCCTGAAACTCCTCGTTGCCGAGGAAACAATAATTCCCAAAGTCATTGACCAATAAATATCTGTCGTCAAACTTCTTATAATTGAAATAGTATAGCATTATCCAATCTCCATATATGGCTTCATACCATCTTCAGCATATTTCAAAGACGAAGCAAATACTCCGCCACAAATCGTCTTCTCACAACATCTATCGCATACCTGACCATATCGCACTTTATAACCACTTATACTTTTCTTGTACAGGCCCCAGTATTTACGTGGAACACTACATAATGGAAAATTATATATTCCGACATCAATACCAGCACTGATGAGCTCGTCTATAGCTGTTTCACAGCTATGAAAGGCATCGCTATAGTTTACCCAAACATCTAGAGAATTGATCACAGCATTTCCGCACATCTCAGCTGCCATATAATTCACGATATCAACATGCGGAAACTCATTGATTATCAATCTTGCTATATCTGTCATATCATTAAGGTTCTTTTTAAAAACAACAACTCTCAATTCCACGGATATATTGCAATTGATGAGATTCTTTATTCCTTTAATTGTCTGCTCAAAACTACCTCTTGCCCGTGTAATACTGTCATGAAGCTTTGCTGTGGCTCCATGAATTGGGATAGCAACTATCATATTTCGATTAAATATAGAATTCGCCTTAGCGATGATTCGCTCAATCGAAAATGATCGGCCATTTGAAAGCAATAAACAGTGTATATCTTCAAATCTATCATATATCCTTTTCATGACATCAAAGAAAACATCATCTTTCAATGTTGGTTCTCCGCCGGTAATTACTAGATGTCTTGTAGCAGCTGGAAGATAATCTACCTGTTGAATAAGAAATTTTTCTTCTGTATCAGGTATACTCCTTCTGAAGGACGAAGTATAAGGACACATTATGCAATTGGAATTACACTTATTGGTGACAATAAGTGTCTGGCTATATTCCCCATAGCTGAATACTAACCTGCAAAAGCCTTTTTGATTGATATAAATGATATCATTTTCATTGAAAGGAATGTCGCCGGTTATCGAATACTCGTATTTCTCGCCACCAACGCTCAGTACCGCCTTGTCGACTTGAACTACCATTGTATTCGTTGATGCTTCCATATATTTTACTGATCCCTCTGATGAAGGATCATAACAAGCTAAAACTCCGGATCCATTATACTCCTCTAAACGCATAAGACTCTTACCACACTTTCAACTATGAATAATATTGTTCCTAAAGAAATGAATAATCCGAATGGAAGAAACTTTACGATCATAACCTCCGAACTGCCATATTTCGACTTTGCCCATCTTTTGATACTATCAACCTCTTCGGAAGAGAGTTTTGAGCGCAAGTCTTCAGTAGATATACCCGGCAATCCTTTAACTTTTGAGCGCGTCATCAATAACGTTGTTTCTGTTGAAAGGATCATTCCAGGTTTAACATCTGCCGTAGGTATCACCTTATAATTATACTTTTCAATGAGAAAATGTCTGATAAATAGAAACAATAAAAAAAACAGAATGATCCTGTAATCATTCCTGGCAAACCTTTGTCCATAAGGAGTTACAACCGCAATAATCAGATCAACTACTAACAACGCTATATTCACATAAAGATTTGATAGTGCCTTAATTGAAGGAATCTTAGAAGCAATAAAAAAATTCATCAGCATTATCGCATATGGATTATTAGTATAAAAATCTCTCAGAAACAAACACATCATTTCGTTGATAGCTGTTATAATAATAATTCCGCGTAAATATGAGAGTAAAAAAGCTTTAAAGCCAATCTTTCTTATGGATGGCGATTTGTTATGCTTGATAATGCTTAATACAATGCTTTCTCCAAAAACATACACCATACATACAATGAATACATATACCAGAATAATAATTGCTCCAAACGAGCCTCTTATTCTGTTTTGATATAAATGAACGGGAATTGCGGAAATAATCATTATCAACAACTTACTATCTCCAGCTCCCATAAAATGAAAAGCATACAGTATGATTCCAAAGCAGGAGATAAAGGCCAGGTTAGCCAAATAAGGTATAAGATTATGAGAAACCAAGCTGTTTATTGTATTCAAAGCAATTGAAACAATAATTGCCGGAACAACCACTTTATTCTTGATTTTCTTATACTTCAGATCTGTCGAAGCTGAAACAATGCACACACTGGTGCAGATAATAATCAGAAGCCAGTCAATTACGTTCATACATTTTTTCCGAATTAATAAGGTCGATTACATAGTTTTCAAACTCTTTAACGATCAAACTAAGCGGAGCATCAGCTTTAGCATCAAAAATGCACACCCAGTTGTCCGTAGCATCTCTAATGTCGATTTCCGCAATGTTTTCAAAACTTACAGTGGCAGTTTTCAAAGCTATAAACGGATAAATCTATTTTGATAGAATTAGATCATTCATTTTGTTCAAACCAGTCTTTCATGATTTTTCCTTCATCTTCAGTATAATACTCGGGTTCCGCATCGCAAGAATTATCTATTACAGAAGAAGCAAACGCCCTTGCCATAAGCAGCGTCCTGAGTTCTTTCGTTTCATTAAAGACTCTTTCTCTGACAGTTTGAGAAAGCAATTCATTCTGAAATTCTTCTGAACTTAACATAGCCCCTTCGTTTTTTGAAGTTAGATCAACTATGTAATTTTCATTGTCAACTGACAAATGAATATAATAATCATTTGTAAACTTATATGCGGAGCGAAGCAACGCATTCTTGGTATATAGTTCCTTGGAAAAGAAGTACTTCATAATTGCCACCTAAATAAAAAGCATTAAACATCTGACTCAACAGACATTTCTGCATAATGAGAAATGATATCCGAAGCATCCGCAGAGTCAACGATGCTATCACCATTAAAGTCAGCAAGTTTCGACTGTAAAGGACTTAGAATGGAGTCCTGATTACAAGAAACTGTAGCATATTCATCTAAAACAGCTGATGCGTCAGTAGCGTCAACCATTCCGTCCATATTAACATCTCCTAATTTATAATTCTCAATTATTGGTAATTCCGATATTGAAGAAGCTGTTGTGGTTGGCGCAGGAATAGCTTCAGATGTTGCTGTAGTTATAGTACCTATAGACGATACAGGAGGAGCAGATGTAGTTGGAACAGCAGGTGCAACTGTAGTCGGTACAGGAGTTGTTACCGGTGCTATAGCCGTTGTTGCAACAGGAACCTGTGGTGTTGTATCAATTCTTGGCGGCACAGGAATTGTTTGAACTGGTGTAGTCTGCGTTTCAATTATGCTTGGAGTTGAACTATGTGCAGTAGCTGAAGAATGTGTATTCGAGTGCCCAGTACCAGACGAATGAGAAGAATGAGATACATGAGAAGAGTGTGATTCATGCGAGCTGGAGTGAACACCGGAGCTATGAGATTTATGTGAGCTATGAGACTTATGTGAGGAATGCTTCGCAAAAGCATCATCAGGTACCATAAGCAATCCCATTACTACCATTATGGAACCTATAGCATTACCTTACTTCTCAGAATGCTTCCGTCTTCCTCAGATATGAAGTCTTCTATTGATCGTTTTATTTTCGGTATATCAAATTTATCCATATAATCACCCTTTTAGCTTTCTTACTATTGGGAGCATCTCTTGCATGGCGTATATCCATCTGAAATACTCTTCCATATTCATTTCAGTTAAGAATCTTCGAATCGACTATTTTTTATTATCTCATAAGCATCTCTGGCATCTATTTTAGTATCTACATTTATATCTGCATTTTTGCTCTGAATATCATTGAGTGAAGCTTGTCCACCCGTCGATGTATTTGAATAATCCTTTAAAATAGCAAGTATATCCTGTGTATCGATTTTACCATCAAGATTAACATCCCCTATTCTATATTCGTTAATCACAAGCGTCTTTGATACAGATGTGGTTTCAGTACTTTTTACAACGTTATCACTTATTGTTTTAGAAGTTGTTGGCTGAACTTTAGGCGCTGAACTATGTGATGTTGTAGGCTGAGGAGAATTTGAATGTGCTCCGGATGATGAATGTGTAGAACGAGATTTTGTTGCAACTTCCGCAGATGAATGTGAGGAATGAGAGGAATGTGTGCTGGAGTGTTTACCGCCTGCTTGTGAAGAATGTGATACATGTGAAGAATGAGATTCATGAGAACTAAAGTGTTTATTTCCTCCGCCTCCTGAACTATGCGATTTATGCGAACTATGAGACTTATGGGATGAATGATCTGCAAAGGCATCATCAGGAACCATAAGCAATCCCATTACTACCATTATGGAACCTATAGCTATTACCTTGCTTCTCAAAATGCTTCCGTCTTCTTCAGAGATGAAGTCTTCTATCGATCGTTTTATCCTCGGTATATCAAATTTATCCATAAATTAGCCCTTTTCCTTGCTATGGAGAGCATCTCTTGCATGGCGTATATCCATCTGAAATAAGCTGATCTCGCTCGCCATCATAATATAGCTTATTATCCTCATTCATCGCATCTACCGCTGAACAATCCGGCAAATGGAAGACTTTTGTTCTTTTGTTTGCAACATAATCATGCTGAACTGCAGCTTCTGTCGTTGTATCTGTAGTACGTTCAGGTTCATAAAACGTTGTTGTCATTGTCTCAGAAAGATGGTTATCTCCATTTGAATAGTCAATAACAATTCCCGGCTGAGCATTATAACAGAACACGTTAAAGCAGATTCCGGCTCCATCGTCCTCTAAAGACCAGCCTTCCATCAGAACACCCCTGCACAACAAATCAGAGTTTTCAAACACAGGCGTTACCCGATATAACACATGATTATCCGTTTCATTGATATACCCATATATCTGATTCTCAAAAGGCAGCATACCAATCATGTTCAGATACCTGGTACCTGTGATCAGGTTCTGTGGATTAGCATTTTCTCCTGTTAATTTATAGCCTATAAGATGACATCGGTTATATAGGTACTTTCCATCAACGATATCGTACTTATCAAGATGCCAGCCTGTAGGTTTAATCATTCCAATATTCCCACGTTCCTCGCTCGGCATTATATCCTTCCCTATACAAGCTATACACACACCGCAGCGACCAAGTTCATCAAGCTCGCTGTAGTATTCAAAAGAATTTCCATCATAGTGCTCAGGCATAAAAAATGGTATGTTATTTCCGATCGTTAAATACGAACTGCCTGAATACTGAGGAAGCTGAAATATGCCGGAGTTAAGCTCTTTGATAAACCTGGTATAAGCGTCATCCGACGAGAGGCTGACATAATCTGTTATCGAAATACCATTGCACACAGAGCAATATGCATAATAATCAAGTATAACCGAGGCATCGACAGAATCTATTAGTCCATCAGAATTAACATCAGCAACGAGTTTCTGTTTGTCATCCAACAAACTTTGCTGCTCCGTGGATATAAGAGAATAATGCTCAAGAATCAATGATGCATCACTTTTGTATGGTGAACCATCCTTTTGACATATAATATAGTCATTATCATTAGCTTTTCTTTCTGTCTTGGTATCCCTTAGCAGAGTAAGAAGCGTAGCAGGTATCTGTATAGACCTCTTACCACTTTGAGTCTTTGGCGCTTTCGTGATTCTCTCGTTATTCACAGTAACAAGGTTCTCTTCAACAGAGAGATAGCCATTTTCAAAGTCGATATGCTTCCATTTCAGAGCAAGCAATTCACCACGGCGCAGTCCTATACATATCTCTATCATAATTATACTGCATAAGCATATGACAGTCAAGGCAGAAAAGAAACCTTATAAAGTTGAACCACCAGTACCACTGGCGCTTGCACCATAACATTGAATACAAAATGTTTTTGGAAATAATAATGCCACTTACGCCACCTAAAACAGTGGCACAAGTGGTATTTTTAAATACAAAAGCTATGAAGATAATATCATATACTAATTTGGTAAGTTAAACAAAATGAATTCTCCTCTTTGTGCATAGTGTTAAATTTACTGAGGTTTCAAATTATCCCTTGACAATTTTTTTGTCAAGGGATATAATATTATTAGGAGGTGATCATATGGATGAAATTGCACGTATGCAAGAACATCTTCTGTTGATCCGCAGAACAGTTGGCTGGACAGCCGAGGATTTCGGAGAACGAATAGGCGTAACCAGACAAACAATCAACAACATAGAAAGCGGGAGAAATAAGCTTTCTAAGACACAGTATATCGCTATGCGAAGCGTTCTTGATGCTGAAATTGCTCAGTACCCTGAAGAAACGGAAATGCTTCGCACGCTTTTAGAGATCTTAGTAGACAATCCCGAAAAGTATAAAAAGTCAGAGCGTGAACAAGTGCTCTCAAAAGCAAATATGATAGCTCCTTCTATCCTTACCGGAGCATCTACACGCAAAGAAGTATCTAAAGCATGGATTGCATCCGCAGGCAGTATAGCAGCTTTAAGCATTGCGATGTCATTCTTGTTTCCTGCTGGCAGAGTTATAGCTCCAATCATTGGTAGTTCATGGCTTGCTAGAATATTACGTAAGAAAGGGTGAATAACCCTCAATACTGTCATGATTTCTGATTATTCATAAGGAGGACTTGAAATGAAAATTCTGAAAACATTGCAGAACCTATTTGGTTCTGAAGATGATTTCTTTGACAAGGAAGCAACTATCAAGGAATATCTAGCCATTGTTCCAGAAAAAGATAGAAAGGCAGTCTCCTCATATGAAGAACTATACGAAGAAGCACTAAAGTATATCGATAAGCAAAATTTTGAGAAAAATGTTAAAGATCAAGGGGATTACTTTCACTCCCTAACTGGAAACGAAGCAACAATTGCTATTTTGATTGGCATACTTGCTTTTGCCGCTTCAAGAGAAGTCGATGCACATGGTACAGAACTTGAAAAAGCAATTGACAAGGTGCTTCCAAAAGGATATGATGCCAATAATCCTTTCGATGTAAAAGAAGGGTTAGGTCATAGAATTTTTGGACACGATCCTGCATTATTTGGTTTAAAAAACATACCTGCAGATATGCCAATTAAAGTAAAGCTTGAATCTGGTCAACGAACAGTTATAAAAATCGGTGAGTTTCTTGGCGTAGGTACAACAGGTAAAGTTTCTATGTGGGATTTAATCTGGAAGTTTTATGGGAATAACAACAATAAGCTTTCTGGAGTAGCTAATTGTTTAAAACACATTATAGTTCATTTTGCGAAGGATCTTTTGACCCCCGCTGGTCTTCCAATACCATTCGCTACTTTATTTGAAAAATATAGATACTATGAAAACTTAAACGCACATGGAATCATGTATAAAGATTCTCTTATGCAAAAGCTTGATAACTATGGAATAAAATTAAAAGCAAGTGACTTTGCAGCCTTTTTCCTTATAGAATCGTTTTTTGCCATCTATTGTAAAGCCAACAAACTGGACAACTCTACCAAACAGGACTTAAAACTAATTTCAATGGGAACTTGCATATCAATCCAAATGGCTGTTTTAACATTTAGTAAAGAGCTTCATATTGGAAAGAAAGGTATTCCTAAAATGATACCTGGTGGTAAACTGAATCCAGTAATGTCTATGGCATTCTTGAAATTAACCTTTCAAGAAATGCATTCTGTATACAAGACAAGAAAAGATATTAACAAAGCATATGACCGTATTGGTTGTAAGGAGGAGGATATTAAATGAAATTTGATGAAATTAAAAAGTTAATAAAGCCCCTCGGAAAATTATTTGGTGTAGCAGTTGGTGCAGCTGTTGCAGGCGAATTAGCACATCGTGGAAAGGAAGCGAACACTAGAAAAAAGGCAATGGACGCTGCTGTAAGAAAAAACAATCAAGCAGTGGCTAAAAAGGAGGAGGAATCAAAATGACGTTATTCCTAATTGTTATATTTGTAATTATATTTGTGATTGTTTTTGTACTAAGAGAAAAGCCAAGTATCAACAAGCATAAAAAGAACCAAAACTATACCCCCAATAGTCAAAATAAGATCAATAAGAATAGATAAATATTAATCCCATGTACGTTCTTACATATCCGTCGGCAATATCGTCGGCAGAGCACCGTCAACATAAGGCGATATTTTGCAAAATAAAAGAAAAAGCATACCACTAATGCCACCTATCAGCGGTAGATGTGGTATGCTTCTTTTTCTTACCAATGTGAATAAGCGCTTTCGTCTATATACTGTAAGACAAGCTATTTTTTGTTACCTTAGCTAACCCCAAACGCAAGGAATCTTCGGGTTCTGCACCCAAAAACTTCCTGACGACAGCAAAAAAATCTTGGCATTCTGTTCTTTTCTCGAAAAATAGCCAAATATCCAAGTCGAACCTGACGACTTACCGCCGACGTACAGCAGCAAAACTATACTTGCCGACGGATTCGCCGACGAACAACCGCCAATGTGAACCTAAAGGTTTCCGTGTGACAAAATGTGTGATTTTTGGCTATATACAAATAAATAACCCCAATGCTCAAGCAAGCATTGGGGTGTTTTCTGGTTGCGGCGGCTGGATTTGAACCAACGACCTTCGGGTTATGAGCCCGACGAGCTACCTAGCTGCTCCACGCCGCGATATTTTATTATTTGTCTCTTCTGTACTGTTTATGCAGTCCATCAGACGACTTAATTATTATACCACCTCCCGGAGTATATGTCAATAGATATCTGATATTTTTTTATATTTTAATTATACTTCCATATTCAGCCCTGGTCACAGGTTTTGTTGTGATCTTGACAAGTATACAGAACGGTGATTTCATACGGCTGGATGCAAGACTGTGAATTCGTTAAGTGGTGGAGAGGGCGGTATTCTGCTTCGGGAAAGGTGCATCGAAGTGCGGCTGGTCGATGTTTCATACTATGCTGTACGGAATACTCCGGTGAGCGTTACAGGCCGGAGTGCTCGGCGGTCGCTGCGACAGGTGTTATGCTGTGGGAACGGTGCATCGAATTGCGGCTGATCGGTGTTTCGGGCTATGCTGTACTGAATACTCCGGCGAATGTTACAGGTCGGAACGTCGGCGGTCGCTGCGACAGGTATTCTGCTGCGGGAACGGTGCATCGAAGTGCGGCTGGTCGATGTTTCATACTATGCTGTACGGAATACTCCGGTGAGCGTCACAGGCCGGAGTGCTCGGCGGTCGCTGCGACAGGTATTCTGCTGCGGGAAAGGTGCATCGAAGTGCGGCTGGTCGGTGTTTCATACTATACTGTGCGGATAACTCCGGCGGTCGTTGCTGTTGGAGTACCGGCTGTTATATTGACAGACTGGGTTGGATCATGCTATACTTAGGAAAAAACAGGTCGGTGAATGGTATGAACAAGGAATGGTCTGAGATGAATAAGGCTGCACAGCTGCTGCTCAGGAAGAAGGATAGTTTTTCCGGCGGCATTGACACTGTGCTCGGGCTGCGCCGGATACTGATGCAGGTCGTCATGGCTTTCAGGGAGGAGCTCTCCGGAGAGGACTTTGATGCGATGCCTTTTATGAATGCGGACGGATATTACAGCAAGACTATCGCCTATTCCCTGTGGCATATCTTCAGGATCGAGGATATCGTTGCTCACACGCTCATAAACGGCGATGAGCAGGTGTTCTTTTCCGGGAACTATAAGGAGCGCACCTGTTCGCCGATCATCACGACCGGAAATGAGCTTGTAAAGGAGCAGATCGCTGATTTTTCAAGGCAGCTTGATATCGGCGGGCTTTACGGATACATCTCTGAGGTCAGAGAGAGTACTGATGCGCTGCTGAGGGGGCTGTCCTTTGAGATGATAAAGCAGAGGATACCGGAAGAACGCCGGGAGAGCCTCCTGAGGCTGGATGTTGTGAGCCGTGATGAGAGTGCGGCGTGGCTTATCGACTACTGGTGCGGAAAGGATATCCGCGGTCTGATACAGATGCCCTTCTCACGGCACTGGATAATGCACATTGAAGCGGCTCTGCGTATAAAGAACAGGCTGAACAGATAATACCCCGAAGCGGTCAATGCTTCGGGGCATTGTTTTATTCTCCGGCTGTTATACGCTTTATCCAGTCATCGAGGAATTGCATCTGCTCCTCTGTATGGAACCAGTGCTCGCCGTTCTCCATTACTGTCAGGGAGGCGCCTGTCACTGCGGCGAAGCGCTCCACGGTATCGCGCGGAACGAGCCAGTCCCTGCTGCCATAGAGTATACTTGCCGGCGCAGTCCAGTTTACCGGGTTATCGCGGACATAGCTCAGGTACTGCCATGAGAGCCTCTCCCCTGCTGCGGTCGTTATCTCCCTGCGGCTGCGGAGTTCCTCCTCCGTTATGCCCTCCTGCTGCATCATGCCCAGTATCAGGCCTTCCATATCCACTACGGGGGATATGAGCAGCGCCCTTGCTATACGTTTGCCGGAAAGGCTGTTCAGGGCGAGGCAGGCTCCGATGCTGTTGGCGATGATTATCACGCTGTCATAGTCCTTGCTGAGGGCATCGAACAGCTCCGGGAACTCCTGCTTTGCCTCCCAGGGCGTCTGAGAGGTATAGTGCAGGCCGGTGACGGTGCTTTCCGGGAAGAGAGGCCTGTAATGCTCCGCCTCCTCCGGTGAGCCGCCTCTGCCGTGTATGTATATGACGAGCTGCTTCATCCTGTCCTCCTGTTACTGCATTATGATGTCCTCGAATTTTGCCCGTATCGACTTTGCGAGCTCGGCCGGTGAGAGCTGTATCTGTGTGCCGATGCGGCCGCCGCTGATGAAGAATTTGTCAAGCTGCTCCGCCGACTGGTGTATGACTGTGGGGAACTGCTTCTTCATGCCGATAGGGGTACAGCCGCCCCTGACATAGCCTGTCACCTTGTTGATATCCTTAACGTGTATGAGCTCGACGGACTTCTCCCCTACGCTGCGGGCGGCCTTTTTCAGGTCAAGCTCCAGGGCTACGGGGACGAGGAAGCAATAGAAAGCGCCTGTCTTTCCCTGTGCGACGAGAGTCTTGAAGGTCTCCTCCACGGGCTGTCCGAGGGCTTCGGCGACTGTCACGCCGTCGATGAATTCGTCACATTCATATATCCTGATATCATATCCTATCTTGTTCTTATCGAGAAAACGCATAGCATTTGTTTTAAGCTCCTTTGCCATATCCATGACCTCCTTATACTGCATTCATTATACCACCTTTCCGGCGGTTTGTCCATAGTCTGCGAAAGCAGGGGCAGCAGGTCTGCCATGGCTTGACAAAAGCCGGATAAACGGCTATAATAAGGGGTATAAAGCTGTGTACGGAGCACAGCGCAAAGACATAAAGGAGTGGTTTAATGAAAGGTATTACAAAGAAGACTGCGGCGGCAGTCATGGCGCTTGCTGTCATTGGCGGAGCAATGCTCCCGGCAGGCTCCGTTCTCCCTCAGCCTGCTGATACTGCGATAACTGCGGAGGCGGCAGGCAGCGTTTCATACAAGAAGGGTGTTCTTACCCTCAGCGGCTATGTAACGAAAGACGAGATACAGCAGTACAGTGAGGATGCAACAAGCGTTGTTGCACTGGAGGGCACTGTTCTTCCGGCAGACTGCAGCGCTCTTTTCTTCGGTTTTCAAAAAGTCAGATCAATAGATCTCAGCAAGGCAGATACAAGAAACGTCACCAGTATGCGTTCCATGTTCAATAATTGCAGAACACTTGAATCTCTTGATATCAGTAATTTTGATACAAGCAAGGTCACTGATATGACGTATATGTTCAATAAGTGTTATATGCTGACCTCCCTTGATCTGAGCAGCTTCAATACAAAGCAGGTCACAGTAATGCGGCAGATGTTTGTTGATTGTATTTCTCTTCAGTCTCTTGATCTCAGTAACTTCCTGACACCTTCACTCTCAGACTGCCAGGGAATGTTCAGCGGCTGTGAAAGCCTTACCACACTCAATATCAGCGGCTTCACGACCGACAGCATCACTCAGTCTCCCGATTCAGTGTTTGATGAATGCAAAAGCCTGAAAACAATATACGCATCCGAAAAGACCGATTTCAGAAGATGGTCAGCTAATGCAACAAAGCTCCAGATGTTCAGCGGCTGCCATTCCCTTGTCGGCGGCAAAGGAACTCAATGGAAAGCAAATTCATATGGTTCGTTCATTAATGAAAGTTCAACCTATGGCTGTGTGGATTCTTCGCAGCACAAGGGCTATTTCACAAACTACTGCTGTGCGTTTGACAACTCCACGGGTACGCTGTATCTTATCGGTAATATCGACAAAGAGCAGATAGAGCTGAACTATCTCAGGAAGCCGGAAATGAGAGCAAAGATCAGGCACATCGTTGCAGATGAAACAGCTGTCCTTCCGGCAAACTGCTACAATCTTCTCGCACAGTATGATAATGTTGAAACCATCGACCTTTCAAAAGCGAACAGCCACAGCGTCACAAGCATACATGGTGCATTCTTCCAAAACCCGAACCTCAAGACCATTGATCTCAGAGGCTTTGACTACACTCATCTTACAGATACAGGTTCGGCTTTCAACGGGGACGAGAATCTGACCACGATCTATGCCTCGGATGACTGGGCTGCAACGATAGCCGGCGGCAATAACAATTCCATGTTCTATGGGTGTACAAATCTCGTCGGAGGCGCAGGAACGAAGTATAACAGCAATGTCACAGACCAGACCAGAGCACGCATCGACGGCAGCGAGGGCCTTTCCGGATACTTCACCGCCATGCCCTGCACCTCCTTTGACGCTTCCACAGGTACTCTCAGGCTTTACGGCTATGTTTTCGCTCCCATGGTGCAGGCCTACGCTAATGACGCCAGTGTAAAGACCGTTATCGCCGATCCCGGTACTGTAATGCCGAAAAACTGCTCCAATATGTTCGCTCACTTCACGGCAGAGACCATAGACCTCAGCAACGCAGATGTCTCAAAGGTAACAAATATGTCGGATATGTTCGCCTACTGCAAGAACATGAAGACACTGACGCTGAAACCCGGATTTATCAACAAGAACGTTACAAAGATGAGCGGTATGTTCTACAGCTGCAGCGCCCTGACAGACATTGACCTGAGCGGCTCTGATATCACGGGAACAAAGGATATCATGCATATGTTCCATAACTGCTCGTCCCTCAGAAGACTCGACCTCACTTCATTTGATACCAGAAATATCACGGAGGCATACCAGATGTTCACAGGCTGCTCAGCCCTCGAAACGATATTCGCCGGCGACAACTGGAGTATGACCGGTCTGGCCGCAAACAATCATATGTTTAAAGGCTGCACAAAGCTCATAGGCGGCAACGGCACTGCGTTCGACACTACAAAGACGGGTGCTGACTATGCCTGCATCGACGGCAGAAACGGCAATAAGGGCTATCTCGCACGCAGGGAGGTGGCTTTCAGGACCAACTCCATGACGCTCGGCGGCAGCATCAGTCTCAACTTCTATACCGTCCTTTATGATGTGCCGGAGGATATGCTGCCCTCTACCAGAGTGGATTTCACTGTCAGCGGAAAGACCTGTACAGCTGCATTCGATCCGGCCAAGAAGAACTCCAAGGGCTTCTACGGCTTTACCTGCCCCCTTAATTCCATATCCATGGCGGACGATGTCAGGGCTGTACTCACCTACTATACCGCAGACGGAAAGGCACATACCGTCAGCACGTCTTCTACCTGCGAGACCTATCTCAATAAGATCACGGCTGCACACGGTGAAAAGCTCTGGAACCTCAGCAGGGCGATCAATGATTACGGCTTCTATATGCAGAAATATCTCTCAAAGTATGCCGCACAGTCCTGGACTCTCGGCGTAGATCACAAGGCCATGCAGAAGGCATATACCACACATCAGCAGTACGTAAAAAATAAGAGCACCTACCTTTCCGAGCTGGAGCCTATGAAGAAGGTATGGGGCACGAACAAGAATATCGAAAAGGTGAGCTATTCACTCGGCCTGGATTCGGATACCGTTCTCAACTTCAAGATACAGAAGAAGGAAGGCTATACAGGTACGATCAAGGTGAAGCTCGACGGCAAGGAAGTCAAGCCGGTCACACTCAGCGACGGAAGATTACAGGTGACAGTCGGCGGCATACCTGCACACCTCCTCAACAGCCCGCACACCCTCACTATAACTACCGCATCGGGTACTTCCACCTACAAGGCATCTGTGCTCTCCTACGCTTACGAATGCCTCAGCATTACCAAGGATAATGATACACTTGATGCGATGTGCGCTTTATACGATTACTTCAAATACACTGATGCATACAAGAAAAACTGAATAACCGGAAAGCCCCCGGTCTGTACCGGGGGCTTCTTATTGACAAATAACGGCAGGTGTGATATAATTTTAACACAGCATGGATTTACAAGTAGTCAAGCTGCTGATACACTATACTTAAAGGAGAAACATTATGTCAGAACAGACAACACTAACCGCTGACTCCGGTTCAGGCATGAAGATCCTGAACCGTAACGCACTGAAATACCTCGTTATCGTAGCAATGGTCATCGACCATGTCGCATGGGCATTCCCGGATCAGCTCGGCAGCACGCTCACCGGCATCATGCACTTCATCGGAAGGCTCACAGGCCCGACTATGGCTTTCTTCCTGGCTGAGGGCTACAAATACACCTCGAACAAGAAAAAATATCAGGAAAGGCTCGGTATCTTCGCGCTTATCTCGTGGCTGCCATTCTTCTTATTTGAAGCATCTCCCAATATATTGTCGCATCTTCCTATGCTCATGCTGCAAAGTGTTATCTATACTCTGTTCCTCGGTATCACGGCGATCATGGTATGTGATAACCCGAATTACCCTAAATCCAAGAAGATACTGGCGGTCGCGGGACTGTGTATTCTCTCGATGATCGGTGACTGGCCGGTAATGGATGTGCTCGGACCGCTCTTCCTCTATGTCTACCGCAATAACAAGCCGAAAAGATACATATCCGTCGGATTGGTCTACGGGCTATTCAATTCTTTGTTATTCCTTTCACCGTCAGAGGACGGCGGTATGTTTTTCGATCTTGCCGGAAAATGGTACAATTTCGGCGTCCTCCTCGTCCCCGTCATCATCTGGCTGTTCTACAACGGCAAGGGCGGTAAGAAGAACGCATTCAACAAGTGGTTCTTCTACATCTTCTATCCGGCTCACCTCGTTGTGCTCGGTATCCTCAAAATGATAATACTCAAATGATAAAAGCTCCCGGTGATCCTGCCGGGAGCTTTGCTCTTATCTGAATATGAATACGGACAATACGCTGCCTAAGAACATGATGCCTGCAAGCGCGAGGACTGCTATCCTCATCCACATCTTCTTCTCAGGTCTCTTTCCGCTGTTCTTTCCTGCCATTTATTCTCACCTCACTGACTGGTAGACTAACGGCTTTATCAGCCCTTGTTCTTTACTCTCTTGCGGCGGCTGGCTGTGTAATCGCTGAACACATCAGCTCTGTCACGTCCGCCGTATGCAGACCTTCTGCGGTCGGGCCTGCGTCCGCCGCCCTTACCGAAGCGGTCATGGCCGCCCTTGGAATAGGGCTTCTGTCCGCCCTTGAACGACTTGCCGTCCCAGAGCTTTACCTCTACGTTGTTGCCGTTGATACGCAGTGAACCGGTATTCTCAAGGATATAGTCGGTCTCAGCCTCCGGTATCTCGACTGTGGTATGCTCGTCGAATATATCTATCTTTCCGAAATCCTGTCCGGAAAGGCCTGTTGCATCTGCGAGGGCGCCGAGGATGAAGTTCGGTGCCATGCGGCGTGAACGGCCGATATTCAGCTCGAGCTTCACGGTCTTCGCTCCGCTGCGCTTGCCCTTCTTTATGGGGCGCGGTATATCGAATTCAGGTATCGCTGCAGTCTCGTTCTTCAGCTTCTCTGTGAGCAGTCTTGCGGCTGCCTCGCGGTAGTCTATGCCCATCTCAGCAAGTCTGTCCGCAAGCTGGTAGGCAGACATATCGGCGGCCTGCTCTGCTATGCCCTCAAGCATCGCATCCTGACGGGCCTCTACGATAGCGCTCCTGTCGGGAAGGGGCATCTCGTGTATCTCCGAACGGGTATATCCGGCGATATTCCGCAGCTCATTGACCTGCCTTCTGCCGGAGACGAGAGTATAGGCTGTACCGGTCTTTCCGGCACGTCCTGTACGTCCTATCCTGTGTATATAGTATTCGTTGTCCTGCGGGATATCGTAGTTGAAAACTGCATCAACGCCGGAAACGTCGATACCTCTTGCGGCAACGTCCGTGGCGACGAGGACGGCTATGCGCTTTGATTTGAAGCCGTTCATAACGTGGGTGCGCTGTGCCTGCTTCATGTCTCCGTGAAGTCCGGCGGCGCTGATGCCTGCTGCACAGAGCTGCTCTGTAAGCTGATCGACCATGGACTTGGTATTGCAGAACACCATGGCTGATGCAGGTGTATATGCGGCGATGAGAAGTCTGAGTGCGTCAGTCTTGCGTCCCATGGGCACTTCGTAGCAGTACTGCTCGATGAGGGGGGCTGTCTTCTGTGCCGACTTTATCTTTACCTGCACCGGATCGTGCTGGTACTTCTTCGTGAGGGCGAGTATCTCCTCCGGCATTGTTGCAGAGAAGAGGACTGTCTGTCTTTCCTCGGGGAGGTAGGAGAGTATGGTCTCGATATCCTCGCGGAAGCCCATATTCAGCATCTCGTCCGCCTCGTCGAGTATGACGGTGCGTATCGCATCTGTCTTCAGTGTGCGGCGGCGGATATGGTCCATAACACGGCCGGGTGTGCCGATGATGATGTTTGCTCCGCGCTTGAGCTCTGATATCTGCTTATCCATGCTCGCTCCGCCGTATACCGCGCAGGTGCGTACTATCCTCTTGTAGCGGGAGAACTTTCTCAGCTCGCCTGCGCCCTGTAAGGCAAGCTCGCGGGTGGGGCAGAGTATGAGGACTGCGGGAGAGCGGCTGTCATTTTCGGTTATGCTCTCGGCGGCGGGAAGTCCGAAGGCTGCCGTCTTGCCTGTGCCGGTAGCCGAACGTCCTATGACATCACGTCCCTCCAGAAGGAGCGGTATGCTCTTCTCCTGTATCTCTGTCATTTCTGTATAGCCCAGCTCCTCAACTGCTCTGAGAAGCTCCTCTGATAGATTAAGCTCTGAAAACTGCATATTTATCCTTTCTTATCTCTTGTATCGCATATCTTCCTATATTACATAATATCACAAATATGTACCAAGGTCAAGGCTTTTGCAGAATATCCCCCGGATTTATTTCAGCGCCTTATATGCCGGCCTCAGAGGAAGGTTGCAAAGTTTTCTTAAAAAGGTAATCTTGCAACCTTGCAACCTTCAACTTTTCCACAATGTACAATCATCAGGTTGAAAAGGCTGATGCTCGGATAGTTTTCACCGTCCGAAGATTTCAGAACATAAACAAGGCTGCAAGACTGCAATAATAAGAAAAGCCTGCATCCTTGCAATCTTGAAAACCGTCCCCTGTCCGGCAAATGAAAAAAGAATCCCTGTGTTCTCCTTTCCATGTTATACCGTCATTATATTTTATTACTTTAAAGCATTCAAGGTTGCAAGACTGCAATAATAAGAAAAGCCTGCATCCTTGCAATCTTGAAAACCGTCCTTCTGTCCGGCAAGCGAAAAAGGAGGCCCGAAGGTCTCCTTTTCCCATTATATCATCAGATAAGAGAGGTAGGCTCAGATGATACCGGCATCCATCTTCTGAATGGTTATGGCATCGGTGCCGGTGATGCCTGAGATGCCGTCGCAGTCTGCGTTGGCTGCACCTGCTGCTGAGAGCGGATACTTTGCCTTGTTGGCTACGTACTGGAGGACTGCTACTGCATCGGCTACGTTTACTATACCGTCCTCGTTGGCGTCGCCTGCCTTAGTCTGTGCTGCCGGAGCGGCAGTTGCAGGAGCTTCGGTGGGCTGCGGTGCGGGCGCTGTGGTCTCAGCGGGTGCTGATGCGCCTGCGGGAGCAAATACCATGTAGAACAGGTTGCAGGAATCTGCCTTGGTTATGGTATGCGTGCCGGCTGAGAGGTCGGCTGTGAGTACGCCGTTATCTGAGGTCAGCTTGCTGCCGTCTATCTTGACGTTGCCCGTTGCCTCGCCGAATACGAGAGTCAGCTTTCCGGCTGCGGGAGCGTTGAAGGTTATGCTCGTTGCTGTCTCCAGCTTCAGGCACTGTGTCAGGGTAAGGCCGTTGTAGGAAGCTGTGCCCTTTGCTGTGGAGAGGTTGCCGGAGATGGTATAGAAGCTGCTGGATGTGCCGTTCTCGGTGAAGTTGTGTACATAGCCGCCGGATACGGGCACTGAGGGTGCAGCTGTTGTCACTGTGGGCTGTGAGGGCTGGGTGGGTGCCTGTGTCTGTACAGGTGTCACAGGTGCGGATGAACCGTCAAGACGGTAGCCCATTTTGTAGTAGCTGCCGCTGACTGTCTCGAATACGTGACCGTTGGAGATATTGCCGGATGCGTCTCTCCATGCGGTATGGAAATCAGTACCGACCTTCGGTACGGAGATGCTTGTGAAATCGGAGGCGGAGAGGTCGTTTACGGCTGTGCCGCCGCCCTTTACGCCCTTGTTCTCGGTCTTGTAGGCTGAGCCTATCTGATAGGTCCTGCCGCTGTCTATGGCTACGCTGTCGGAGATAGTGCCGTAGAACTTATCGCTCTCGCCCAGTGAGCGGCCGCCCACGTATGCGGAGACAAGGTTCTGGAAGACGGCTCCGGGACTTGAGCAGCGGTATGCTGAGAAGTTGGGCTTGGAGTCCTCGCCGTTGTTGACTGCCGTGCAGTTGACGAGCTTTGCGAGCTTCGGGTTGTTGTTGTCGGTGAAGCCGCAGTGGAGGTTCTCGAAGGCGAGACAGTTTATCACCTGATGAGGTGAGCCCACGCCTGAGCCGCCCAGCTTGAAGCCGTTTCCGTCATTCTGCGGGTGGAGCTGAGAGGTCTCTGTTCTGCCGTTGCGGAATGCGATACAGTTCTTTATGGTCACTGTGCCGATAGGGCCTGTCTCGGTCTTTGCGAAGAGGTCCCAGCCGTCATCGCTGTTGTTGTAGGCCATACAGCCGTCAAATACGTTGCCCTCGCCGCAGGTCAGCTTGGCTGCGAATCCGTCAGCGTCCTCCTCGTTGTCTGTATCCAGATTGTTGAAGGAGGTGCAGTTGAGGACGAGGTTATAGGAAGGCCAGTCGGAGATATTGGCGGCATCCGTCCTGTAACGGGATATCTGGAGACCTGTATCCCTGTTGCCGTAGAGCTTCATCAGCTCTACCTTGTTGTGGTTGCCGGAGAGAAGGATGCCGTTGTCGCCTGCGCCGGTAATGGCGAAGTTGTAGAAATGCCAGTAGGAGCCGTCAAGGACGAAGCCTCTGTTGGAGGGGCCGAAATCCATGGCTGAGAAATCAAGGATGGGCTTTGCGCCGGGATATGCGGAGAGTGTCTTGTACTTGCCCTCTGCGCCGGAGTTGCCCTGCTCTATCATAATGGTCTGGCTGAGCTTGTAGGTGCCGTCGAGGAGGTATACAGTACCGCCTGCGGGGACAGCCTTTATGGCTGATACCACGTCTGTCGGGGACTGCATGGTCTTTCCGTCTCCGCCGCCGCTGGGTGATGCGTAGATAACGTCTGAGCCTGTCACGGGTGCTGCTTCCGTAACCGGCGCCTGGGTGGGAACAGGCGCTTCAGTCACGGGTACAGTTGTTACGGCCACGGGTGCAGATGTGGTCACAACGGGAGAGGGCGCAGAGCCGTTATCCTCCTTGAAACCGCTTCCGATCGCGGTTATGGAGTCCTTGTATGAGGTAAGAGCTGATTTGAGAGCTGCATTGACTGCGTAGCTCTCATCGTCAGCTGCATTGTCGAACTTCCACCTGAAATCGCCGCCGTCCACACGGCCTGCCTTTGAGGTAACTATGGAAGGTACGTCTGAGGCTGCGTCGGGTGTATACTTATAGAAGCCTGAGGCTGTATCGAAGTTGCTGTATGCTGTGCCGCCGTCCTTTGACTTTATGCTTCCGGGTACCTGCTCTGTACGTGAGGAGGCCTCGTAGGCATCGAAGTCTGTGGCGCTGTCCTTCTGGGTGATGTATGCCTTTGCGCCTTCGATATAGTTGCCGAAGGACTTGATAACGCCGCCGGGCTCGCCGGAGAAGGTGCCGCCTGTTGCCACATCACTGCCCTGTCCTGAGATGAGCATGGGGTACTTGCAGCTGCGGAAGTAGTTGTTCTCCACGAATGCGGAAGCGCCCATAGTTACGCCCACGCCGTACTTGGCATTGCCGTCGTAGTAGTTGTTGTAGATATGGACTGTGCAGGTGCGTATTCTCGGGTGGCGGGAATCGGAATGGTCATACCAGTTATGGTGGTAGGTTATATAATTCTCCGCTGTCTCGGACTTCATGCCCTGGAGGTTGCACTTGCCGTTATCCCAGAAGTGGTTGTAGGAATGGGTGACATAGGTGGATGTTTTGGTATCAAGAGCGCCGTCGCCCTTGGCCTGGTCTGCGTCGCTTCCGGCATCGCCGTAGAAGAAATCGCAGTTATGCACCCAGATATGGTTATTGCCCTGCTGGAGACCGCAGTCATCGCCCTCTGAGCTGTTGCAGTTCATAAAGCCGATGTTCCTTACCTCTACATTGGAGCTGTTCTTCATAACAAGACCGAAGCCGTTGAAGGTGGCATCATTGCCTATGCCCTCGATGGTAAGGCCGCAGGTGGCTGTGTCTATGTAGAGGTCGCCCTTATTGAGCACAGAGGGATCGGTGATGTTTCCTATGACTCTGATACACACAGGGCCGGCCTTGGTATTGCTCTTGAGGTTAGTCAGGATGTTCTGTATACCTGTAAGGCTTGTAGCTGCGCCCTTCTTGTCGGGAAGAGTAGCGCTGACGCTGTCCTTGGTGGCGTTGGTTACATATACCACTGTTGCGCCGGACTTCAGTGTGCCGTCGTCGTTGTAGGCACCGGATGATGAGCCGCCGACAAAGCCGTAGCCGCTCCTGTCATGGGCGTAGGCTGTGGCCTTTGTTTCGGCTGCCTTTGAGCTGTCTTCCCTGCCGTTCATCACGGGGACTATCTTCATGGTGTGGCTGCCGGCTTTCAGACCGACTGCATCGGCTCTGAAATAGCCTGAGTACTGCCTTACGAGCATGGAGTCTATCTGTGCGCCGTCTACGTATACATTGTAGCCGGATGCTCCTGAGACAGGTGACCATGTGGCGTACATTCCCTCGCCGTAGCCGACTGTTGAAGCGACTGACACGCTTGCTGTGGCTGCTGATGCGCTGAGAAGACTGCCTGTGAGTGCGGGTGCTGATCCTGCGAAGGCACCGGCTGCACATGATGCGGACATAACTGCCGCAAATACAGCTGCTGCGATACGCTTTTTCATATTCTGATCGTTCATTCTTTATTACCCTCCGTTAAATATAATACCATTGTCCGGAGCATCCCTAATGCCCCGATATCCGTGGATTCCCTTACTGTCTACATTATAACCCATAGCTGCTGCTTTTTCAATGACAGATAATACTTGTATACTGACATATTGTGCTTTTAAGAATTGCCATTCCGCACGATACATCATAACAACTTTGTGCTGATATCAGCAGCATCCGTACATTTAATAATTTGTATATAGACTTTTTAACCATTATGTGATATAATATTAACGGTATCAGCCGGATACCAATCAGACGTCTCATTACTGAACGGAGGAAATGATATGGAAAAGGATACATTTATCAAGGAATTAGAAGAATACACGCTCTCTGACCTGGAATACATATACAACACTCAGAAGGAGCTTTATTCTGAGGAGGAGCTTGAGATCATAAAGGATACTATTGAAAAGAAGAAGCTGGTGGAGGATGTCCTCAAAAAAGACCATACGCCGGATAAGCAGCTCACTGCGGACAGCTTCTTCCTGCTGACGCTCTTCTGCATCATCAGCCTTGTCTTCCCCGTCAGCGGCCTGTTCAACGGTGCAGCCATGCTCATCATCGGCTTTGCAAAAAAGGGCTCTCCGGAATGGAAGGGCGCAGGCTCAAGGGTGCTTGCCGCTGCGATAATCGGTCTGCTGATAAGGAACTTCCTCGGCGGAGTGCGTTTCTTCTGAGGCCTTTCGTCAACTGAACATAAAAACAAGCCCGTATGCTCCATAACGAAGCATACGGGCTCTTTTATCTTTATGTTATACGGCTTCGCTTCCGAGCCATACGCTGTTATCCTCGTCAAGTGTCAGCTCTGTGGCTCCTGTGGTCCTGATGCGGAGCACACGGCAGCTGCCCTCGCCGAATACCCTGTCCATCTCCTCCGCATAGTCAGAGGCAAGATACTCCGGCACGAAGGCCTGTATCGTTCCTGCAAAGCCGCCTCCGTGTACGCGGCAGGCGCCTGTCTCGCCGAGATATCTGCGGCTGAGCATGAGCGCAAGGGGGATCTCCTGATGCACTGTCTCTCCTGCGGGGCATATATTCTGGAGCAGTTCTGCTGAGGACTGGCCGGAATCACGCACAAGCTGGAAGAAGGTATCAAGGTCGGCATATCTCAGCGCTTCGGCCTCAAGCATGGCTCTTCGGTTCTCGTCAAAGAAATGGGCTGCACGCATTACTGCACGGTCGGAGCAAGTCTTTCTCAGCTCGGGGATACGGCTGTAGAAGTCCTCCTCGTCAACCTGACGGAGCACGTCTGCGCCCATAGCCTTTGCTACCGAGCACATCTCACAGGGGACTGCGGAATACTCCTCAGTAAGGCCGGTATGGCTGCCCTTGGTATCGGTGATGCAGAGTATATAGCCCGCACCTGTGAAATCAAAGCTGATCTCCTGTATATCGGGCTTCTCAGGCTCTTCAAAGTCGATATAGACGAATCCGCCCACCGAGCTTACCATCTGGTCCATAAGGCCGCTGTTCTTGCCGAAGTAAAGGTTCTCGGCTGACTGGCCTATCGCTGCGTTGCGGATAACTCCGGCGCTGCCGCCGTTGAAGCAGTTGTCGAGCATTATGGATATGAGGTTCTCGAAGGCCGCTGAGGAGGAAAGGCCGCCGCCCTCCCTGACGTCGGATACCGTATAGGCACAGAGGCCGGAGAGCCTCGTTCCCGAGGCTGCGAACTGGGCTGCGATGCCGCGGATAAGTGCGGCTGAGGTGCCCTCCTCGCCTGCTCTGCGCTCAAGGGAGCAGAGCTCTATGACGTCCTCGCCGTAGCCCTCTGACTTGATGCGGATAACGTCCTCGTCGGTCTCGGCTGCGATGGCGATTATGTCTGAGCCCACTGCTGCCGCAAGCACACAGCCATGCTGGTGGTCGGTGTGGTTGCCGCCTATCTCAGTGCGTCCGGGGGCTGAGAATACACGTATCTCGCTGTGGTCTGGATACTGGCGTGAGAAATTCTCAACGGCGCTGATGTATCTTGCTCTCTGGCGGAGAAGCTCTCTGCCGCCGCCGTAAAGCTCTGTCAGTACAGTGTCGAATCTGCCTTCGCTGATACCGCTTACAAACTCCTGAATATTCATTTTTCAAAACTCCATTTCATCCTTTATGTATGCACCGATGTGCAACAGATATATTATATACCATTTTTGAGTAAATGTCCATAGGAAAATCGAAAAAAATATACTTTTAGTGATTTAAGAAAATTAAGCTGCTATGCTGAAAACTGAATGAATCGCTTGATTTTTCTGCCGGAGAAACAGGACAAATTTGTACTGTGGGTATATCCGGCGCCGCTGCCCTGCACCCATGTACGTACATATAATATAATAAAACTCCGTTCTTCATCCTTATTTGTAATTATCTGTTGACAAACAGAGCATTATATGCTATACTTAAATTAAAGTAAAGACGTTAAATCCTTTCTCTTAAATTAAGGAGCTGACATATATGAGCAAGATAAGAATGCTGACACCGCCCCTCCCCTCCATACCCTGGCAGGACAAGCCTGAGAGCTGCACCGCACCTGTCTGGAGATACAGCGAGAATCCCATAATCGACCGCAATCCCCTGCCCGATGTGGCACGCATATTCAACAGCGCCGTCATCCCCTACGAGGACGGCTTCGTGGGCGTTTTCCGCGGCGAACAGCGTGACGGGATACCCCATATCTACTTCGGCAGGAGCAGCGACGCCATACACTGGAGCTTCGATGAGGAGAAGATACGCTTCACAGACGAGAAGGGCGAGGTGCTCCAGCCCCTCTACGCCTACGATCCCAGACTTGTGAAGGTGGAGGACACCTACTACGCCATCTGGTGTCAGGATATGTACGGCGCCGCTATCGGAATGGCTAAGACTAAGGATTTCAGGAGCTTCACGCGCCTTGAGAACCCCTTCCTGCCCTACAACCGCAACGCCGTGCTCTTCCCGAGAAAAATAGGCGGCAATTTTGTTATGCTCTCACGCCCCTGCGACAACGGTCACACCGCCTTCGGTGATATCTTCCTCAGCGAGAGCCCCGATCTTATGTACTGGGGCAGGCACCGTCATGTCATGGGACGCTCTCAGAACTGGTGGGAGGGGCTCAAGGTCGGCGCAGGTCCGGCTCCCATAGAGACCGACAAGGGCTGGCTCCTCTTCTATCACGGAGTGGTCAATACCTGCAACGGATATGTATACAGCATCGGTGCTGCCATACTCGATATCAACGAGCCCTCAAAGGTGCTCCACAGGTGCAGGAACTACATACTTGCGCCGGAGATGTGGTATGAGGAGAGAGGCTTCGTCCCCAACGTATGCTTCCCCTGCGCCGCTCTTACGGACAGCGATACCGGCCGGATAGCCCTCTACTACGGCTGTGCGGACAGCTATGTGGGCGTTGCCTTCACTACCATCGACGAGATATACGATTATATAATAGAGCATGACTGCCTCCAGTGCGGAGATGACTCGGAGGGAAGAAGATAAGGAAAAGCCCATGACAATGTCATGGGCTTTCAGTCTGTCAGACACTGATTTGAATTATGCAATCAGCGGACGGCCACTGGCCGTCCCTACAAAAACAACCGTAAAACAGTCAAATTGTAGGGACGCCCAGTGGGCGTCCGCATTCCTGGATTTATATAAAACAACTTTTCGGCGAAATGAGAGCCCATGACAATGTCATGGGCTCTGTTATTTATATCATACCATCGAATCCGTCTGTGAGAGCACCTGCATGGACTTTATCTGATAGCCTTCGCTGGTGTCGGCAAGGACATACCTCACGGTCTTCTTTATGCTTTCGTCGCACCATTCCGGGAGCTCCTCAAGATACTCCACCTCAAGGGTATACTCATTTCCGCTGCGTGATACGGACTTTATCCTCGGTAAATAAGTAAAGGTCACGGGACGCACGGGGATATTGTAGGACTTGTTCTCCTCGCTGTAATAGAACCTTGCCTCGGAGGGGCCTGCGTTGCCGTGCTCGAATGCCGGGAGCTCGCTTCCGAACAGCTTTGCGGCGTAGCTCTCCACATCTACGGCGGGAACTGTTATAACGTCAAAGGTACGCTCATACTTGTTTACTGCGTCCTTGTCCATTACAAGCGACCATATAGCCGCTGTGATTATCTGGTTGGAGCTGAGGTCGGAGGGCTTTGAGAATGCCGGTATATCCATTATGACTGCCGGATATATCACCTTGCTCATAGCTCTCTTTCCGGTATCGCCGGAGCTGTATCTTCCGAAGAACCTGCCGCCGAACAGTATCACAGAGACAAGTCCGATGCAGGCAAGCACGGAGAACAGCAGTCCTGCTATGGTATAGAGAGTGCGGCGGAGATCGCCGGAGGAACGTGCTGTGCCGTTCTCGGGATCCTCGCGGCGGGTATTGAGCAGCTCGTCAGGATCCTCGTCAAGTATGCGCCTGAGGACGCTTTTCCTTTCCTCCGGCTCTGGCTTCTTCTCCTGTACTGCCTTCTTCTCTGCCTTTTTCAGCTTCTTCGGCCTGGTAGGCTCCGGTTTTTTCTCCTCTGCCGGAGCTTCAGCAGCTTCGGGCTGCGGTATGTATCCCTCCTTTGCAGGGGCAGCTTCTGCTGGATCGTATACAGTTATATCTTCGTCGGGATCGTAGTCTGCATAGGCGGAAAGATCCTCGTCGGGATCGTAGTCTGCGTAGGCTGAAAGGTCTTCGTCCGGATCGTAATCTGCGTAGGAAGAAAAATCCTCTTCCGGAGCGTAGCTTTCATAGGAGGCTGTTTCCTCTGCCGGCGGGTAGACGTCGTAGGAGCGCTGATAGTCTGTTTCTGCCGGAGCAGAATATGGAGCGGGGGTATCAGCGGAGGGCTTTCCGCCGCTGAGCACGTTCAGAAGATCATCAACGGACATATCCGCTATGTCCTTCCTTTCCTGACCTTCACCGTGCGGATCAAACTGGTCTTTTTTACTCATTATTTCCTCCGTACTATCTGATCTGGCCGCAGCCGTTGATCAGGTACTTAAAGGTAGTAAGCTCGGTAAGTCCCATGGGACCTCTTGCATGGAGCTTCTGTGTGGAAATGCCTATCTCAGCGCCGAAGCCGAACTCTCCGCCGTCTGTGAAGCGGGTGGATGCATTGACGTATACTGCCGCCGCATCGACTTCCTTCTGGAACTTCTCTGCGCTGGCAAGGGCTGAGGTGACTATGCACTCGGAATGACGGGTGCTGTACTTTCTGATATGTGCTATCGCCTCATCGATGGTATCTACCACCTTTACGGCGATGATGAAATCGTTGAACTCTGTGGCATACTCTGTCTCTGTTGCAGGCTCGATGCCGCTGCCGAGAATGGCTCTTGTCCTGTCACAGCCGTAGATCTTCACGTCATGGGACCTGAAGCGCTCTGCGATCATGGGAAGGAACTTCTCAGCCACGTCCTTGTGTACAAGAAGGCTCTCAATGGCATTGCATACTGAGGGGCGCTGAGTCTTGGCGTTGTCGGTTATCTCAACAGCCATATCAAGGTCTGCGGAGGAATCAACGTACACATGGCAGTTTCCAGCGCCGGTCTCGATAACGGGTACTGTGGCGTTCTTTACTACGGCCTGTATAAGGTTTGCTCCGCCTCTCGGGATGAGCACGTCTACATAGCCGTTGAGACGCATGAGCTCTGTTGTGGTCTCGCGTGAGGTGTCCTCTACTACCTGGATAACGTCAGCGGGGAGCCCTTCCTGCTCTACGGCTGCACGCATGATGCCGCCGAGGCACTTGTTGGAGTTGATAGCCTCCTTGCCGCCCTTGAGTATAACTACGTTTCCTGCCTTGAGACAGAGAGCAGCAGCGTCAACTGTTACGTTGGGGCGTGACTCGAATATGATGCCGATAACGCCGAGGGGCACTCTGGTCTTGATGATGCGGAGGCCGTTGGGACGGGTGAAGCCGTCAACTACCTGTCCGACAGGATCAGTCATGGCGATGAGCTCCTCAACGCCCTTTGCCATGCCCTCGATACGGCCATCGTCAAGGCGCAGTCTGTCCTGCTTTGCCTCGGTCATGCCGTTCTCCCTGGCGGCGGCGATATCCTTCGCATTCTCAGCGATGATGAGCGCCTTGTTCTCTCTGAGTGCCTTTGCTATGGCGGAGAGAGCTGCATCCTTCACACCGGAGGAAGCTGTTGATATAGCTGCTTCAGCTGCCTTTGCTCTTTTTCCGAGCTCTTCTGTATAACTCATAATTACACCTCTTATTCGTTCTTTCCTGCGGTCGTTCCGCTCCGGTATACCGTCCGTGACGTGCTTTCCGGGCTTTTACTGCGCCCTGAAAAGCGTTCCTATCTCCTTGTCCTCAAAGAGATCGTAGAGCTTCTCGGGATCCCTGCCGTTCATTATTATCATGTCGATGCCTGCATTGGTGGCTATCTTTGCGGCATTTATCTTGGTGGACATACCGCCTGTGCCGAGACTTGTTCCGGCGCCTCCTGCGACTGCCTCTATCTCCGGGGTTATCTTCTCCACAAGGGGGATCGGCTTCGCATCGGGGTTGATACGCGGATCGTCGTCAAAGAGGGCGTCGATATCGGAGAGTATCAGCAGAAGGTCCGCACGGGACAGCTCTGCAACAAGGGCGGAGAGTGAGTCGTTCTCGCCTATCTCCAGCTCGAGCTCATCGATGGCGATAGTATCGTTCTCGTTTACTATCGGGATAACGTCCATGCTGACGAGTTTCTCCACGGTGTTCATGAAGTTCTCGCAGTGGTTCGGGTTGTTGATTATGGTCTTGGTGAGCAGTATCTGCGCCACCGTGACGCTGTATTTTGCAAACATATCATCATAGACGTGCATCAGCTCACACTGTCCGATAGCTGCCACGGCCTGCTTGGTCTTGGTATCCTTCGGCTTCTCGGGAAGTCCGAGCTTGCCTGCACCCAGTCCGACAGCGCCGGAGGAGACCATGATTATCTCCCTGCCGGAGTTGTGGAGGTCTGAGATGACTCTGACCAGATTCGTCATGCGGCGTATGTTCAGCTTGCCGGTCTTGTGGGCGAGCGTTGATGTACCGAGCTTTATGACGATACGTTTCTTTTCGGATATATTACGCATTTCTATTCTTCTTTCAGTTAACTTTGTTCACCGGACTGCCGCTGAGCCATGCCCTGACGTTTCCGGTGACTATCTTCATAAGGCGGTGCCTTGTCTCAAGGGGTGCCCATGCGATATGTGGTGTTATGATGCAGTTCGGGATACCCTTCAGGTGCGTATCCGGAGACATGGGTTCCATGCCGAGCACGTCAAGATAGGCAGCACTGATCTTCTCTGTCTTCAGCGCCTCTGCAAGCTCCTTTTCGTTGACTACTCCGCCGCGTGAAGTATTTATAAGCACGGCAGAGGACTTCATAAGTCCGAGCAGCTCACTGTTCACCATGCCCTTTGTCTGCTCCGTGAGGGGACAGTGGAAGGTGATGACATCCGCTTGTGAGGCTGCGCTCCTGAGGTCTGTGACCTCATAGGGGCAGTCTGCCGGTACTGTGCGCGTATTGATGACTACCCTCATACCGAAGGCTGCGCCGATGCGGGCAACTGTGCGGCCGATAGAGCCGAAGCCCACTACCGCAAGAGTCTTTCCGGCGATCTCGTCCGTAGGTACGGGGAAATATGAAAATGTGGGCGAGCTTTCCCACTCACCCTTTCTGACTAAGCTGTCATAACAGCTTATACGGCTGAAATGATCGAGTATATATGCAAAGGTCTGCTGTGCAACTGCGTTGGTGGAATACTCCCCTGCGTTGCAGACTGTTATGCCGCGCTCTGCGGCTGCCTTAACATCCACGTTGTTGTAGCCCGTTGCGAACAGGCCCACATACTTCATGGCAGGGCAGGCATCCATGACCTCTGCCGTTATCAGCACCTTATTGCAGAGCACTATCTCTGCATCGGCGATATGTGCAGCGGTCTCCTCAGGGGAGGTCAGGGGATATATCCTCACCTCGCCGAACTCATTGAGAGCCTCGGGGGATATGTCCCCGCCGCTGCTTACTGTCTGCCAGTCAAGAACAGCTATCTTCACGGCTTACTCCTTCTTCTCGTCTGCTGCCGGCGCATCAGTCTTCTTAGGTCTGAAAATGATGCTGGTGATGATCGCGAGCAGGATAAGCACAAGCTCAATAACGCCGATGATGTAGAAGAGTGTCCTGTCCTTCTCTGTAACGAACTTGAGGGCGAGAGTAAGTGGGATAGCTATGGCAAAAATGAGCTGATAGGGGCGCTTCTGTTTTGCAAAGCTGATTATGAAGAAAAGGAAGCCTATCACTACGAAGGGATAGTGCATCCAGTAGGGAAACGGGAAGAGAGAAGGTCTCTCTGCATCTGCTGCCTGTGCCATAAATAAAGCTAATGTTGATAACATGATCTTTCTCCATTCCGCTGTGCGCGGAGACTGTTATTTTCCGGCTTACAGTCATGCCGTATTGATAGATACTCTTTATAGTATAACATACTTTACGCAGGATTTCAATATTTCGCTGACAGTTTTTTATTTCCGCAAGGACTTTGTCAGCGTTCTCCGTATCCGATGAGATCCTTTATGACCTCTCCGGCTATGATAAGGCCTGCCACTGAGGGGACAAAGGCATTCGAGCCGGGGACTGAACGGCGGTGGGCATCTTCGGTGTAACCTGCCGGTTTTACGGCCTCCTCACGGGAGTAGACCACCTTCAGCCGCTTTATGCCCCGCTTTTTCAGCTCACGGCGCATCACTCTTGCAAGAGGACAGACGGAGGTGGAGTAGATATCAGCCACCTCGAAACGGGTGGGATCGGTCTTGTTGCCTGCACCCATGGCGCATATCACGGGCACTCCTGCGCTCTCCGCCTGCATCACAAGCTCTATCTTGCCTGTAACTGTGTCGATGGCGTCTATCACGTAGTCGTACTGCGTGAAGTCGAACTCCCCTGCCGTCTCCGGCATGAAGAAGGTATGACAGGCCGTGACGCGGCAGTCCGGGTTTATGTCGGCTATGCGCTCAGCCGCAACATCGGTCTTGTAGCGGCCGATCGTGCTGCGGAGGGCTATTATCTGACGGTTAAGATTGCTCAGGGCTACGGTGTCGTTATCGATAAGGTCAAGCGCACCTACACCGGAGCGTGCAAGGGCTTCAACGGCATAGCCGCCGACTCCGCCGACTCCGAACACGGCAACACGGGAAGCTGCGAGCTTCTCTGCCGCATCCTCCCCGAACATCATCTCAGTTCTTGAAAGCCATTCAGGCATTGTGATCCTCCGTTCAGTAGTTTATCGTAAGGACGAGCATTACGTCATCCCGGGAATAGCTGATCTTGTCCGCAAGGCTCAGGTACTCCCCTGTCTCCCATATATCACCGTCGTCAAAGAGGCGGCAGACTGCATACTCAAAGGTCTCGCTGTCGGAGAACATTACCTCAACGCTGCGGCTCCCGGCATTCTGGAGCATCACCCAGCCGAGGGCTTCTATGCTGTATGTGTCGAAGTAGCTGTTGCTGCGGACAAAGTAGTTGTTTGCTATGGAGCTGCACTCGGGTATATAGTCCTGGTCAGGATCAATAGTACGGGTGCGGAGGAGCATCTCGTCGTTGATAAGGAAATAGGTATGGCGCAGGTAGCCCTCCGGCCCTATATCCTCGGTATCATCGGTGCTCTCGGGATCGTCCCATGTGAGATCGATCCAGTAATACTCTGCCCCGAGCTTCACGTAATTCCAGGCATGACGCTCGTTCCTGGCAGTACCTGAGCACATACCGGCTTCTATGCCGAGCTTGCCCATAATGTAGACGAAGGCCTCGGAATAGCCCTGACAGATGGCGTCGCCGTTGACAAGGCAGCCGTAGGCTGTGCCCCAGAGGCCGTTCTTTCCGGCGCCGGAGCCCTTCTGGTCATAGGTCGTGGAGCGTATTATGGTATCGTGGATATACAGTATTTTATCGTAGTCCAGCATATCCTCCGGTATCTGGCTGATGAGCTCATCGGCTGCGGCCTCGAGCTCGGCAGACATCTCCCTCAGCCGGACGGGAGTAAGGCTGTCGATGGAATCGAAGACCACCTCAGTCGTCCTTGAACCTGTCGTGATAGTATATCCGTCTATCCAGAATATATCAGGCGCCCTTCGCTGTATGGCGTCCATTGTTTCAGTAATCAGTTCTGCGCTTATGCTCCCTCTGATCGTGACCTTGGTACGGTACTGCCTGAGCTCTCCCGTGAAAAGGTCATAGAGCTGCTCAGCAGTCATATCCTCCCCGTGCGGGGCAGTCGATTCATTTATATCCTCTGAAGGGAACAGCATACCGGGGACATCCCCGAGTTCTACGGCGCAGCCGGTCAGCATCAGCGAAAGGACAGCGGCGATTATTACAAGTTTTCCTCTCATTCTGTTCTGTAAAATCTCCTTCTATCTGAATGCGGCATTATACCGCTTATTTTATTATAACATACTACCGAGGCATTTTCAATCTTTAACGATGTTGCTGTAAAATTTTTTTCAATTAACTATGTACCATCCCCGATATAATACACATACTACCGAGGCTTTGTGCAAATTCACGGTTTTTTGGCAATTATCGAAGCAATTTTTTACAACCTTGTGACCTGAGTATTTTCAAAAGATTATTGCATAAATGTCCAAGATGTGATATAATGTTAGATGAAGATTTATTGTAATTTACAAATGAATATTTGTCCCTTAATAAAATTCGGGAAGGAGTTTTTTATGACGTACTTGCTCAGCAGTATTGATGACGCCATCGACAGAAAATTCCTCGTCACTAAATCCATCCCCGGACAGGTGGAGGCCGGTACACTCGTGCATATCATGGGTGGTTCACAGGATGGATCAAGTGTTTCTATCGATTATCGTGTCGCCAGTACATTTCAGGACTTTAATATAAAGTTCCCCACATTAAAGGATTTCTCAAAGTGGGCGAGGCCGGATAACTTTATCGCCCGCCACTATGACAAGCTCGACAGATTCGATATCCAGCAGTATATCAAGGTCAGCAACCTGTCACTTGCAAGCGTTGCGCCTGTTCTCGCAGTTCTTGTTGTTTTACTGTTTATCATCTGTCTCGTTTTCATTCCGAACAAGGCCATCGGTGCGATCGTGGCTTTACTGTTATCCGTTCTTGTCGCTTTTCTTGTTATCAAGTTCATGCACAACAGAAGAATGAAAATGCTTACCAAGCTTTACAGTAAGATCGGCTCAGGATGGGCCGGCGGAGGAATCTCCATTAACTAACTGGAATAAAATGCCGCAGGTCATGCCTGCGGCTTTTGTTTTGTGCGGATATACCGCTGTATACAGCGAAAAGGGACTGCCGGAGCAGTCCCTTTGTTTTGCTTATTGCCGATCAATAGCCCATATCCTTCATGCGCTTCTTGAAATCGGAATTTACCTTTGCGACCTTCTTCTTGTCCTTGGCCTGCTTCAGAAGCTCGTTCATCGACGGCGGCTCTGATGCCTCGCTGGCCGGTGCAGCTGCTGCGGACGGAGGAGGTGTGCTGTCAGCCATGAAGCTGTTGAGACGCTTCTTGAATGCTGAATCTCCGTTTGTAGCCACATTCTGTGAGAACTGTCCGGAGAGCGGACGACTCTGTGTATACTGGCTCATATTCCTCTTCGGGGGAGGTATGGGTGCAGCGCCCTGTGTTACGTGGAGACTGCGGCCGCCGCCCTGAGGATAAGGTGCAGCATCATAGGGATTCTGCGGCATTCCGCCCTGCTGAGGATAGCCCTGCTGGGGATAGCCCTGCTGCGGGTAACCCTGCTGAGGATAGCCGTATCCCTGCTGGGGATAACCCTGCTGCGGGTAGCCCTGCTGAGGATAGCCCTGCTGCGGGTAGCCGCCCTGCTGGGGATAACCGCCCTGCTGGGGATAGCCGCCCTGCTGGGGATAACCGCCCTGCTGAGGGTAGCCGCCCTGCTGGTGGTAGCCGCCCTGCTGAGGCTGAGGCTGTGCGAAGGGATTCACAAATCCGCTCATGCCCTGTCTCTGTGCATCCTCGGGCTGATCGTAGAGAGCCTTGGGGGGCTCGATCGAATTGACGGGAGCCTTGCTGTCCTCTTCACCTGCAAGAGGTGCATAGAAGGGATTTGACTTATCCGGCTCAGCATCTGCTGCGAACTCGGCTGTTGCCTCGAATATGGGAGCAGTGTTGAGGTCACTCACGGAATCGTCAAAGTCGCTGAGGAAGTCCGGAGCAGACTGCTCGCCTGTCTTTACAGCACTGGAGACAGCTGCGTGAGCTGTATCTGCTGCCGGAACTGTGGGTACCGGAGATACTGCGCGTCTGTTGCTGCGGAGCTCTTCGGCTGTTATGGATGTTGTCGGTGATGTGATGATCTCACATGAGCTGTTGGTCGAGCTTGCTCTGTAGAGCAGGCTGATACAGCTGTCACACGGCTGAACTACACTGTAATCGCTGAATGCGATCGTTATCATCTGCTTTGCGTTGACCTGATTGGCTACTATCATGGACATGATAGCGTTGGTTTCGGAACAGACTGTTACTACGGTCTCTCCGTTTATCCTTACGCCGGTAACACCGGAAAAGATCTCGTCCTTGTCGGTGATTATCAGGCACAGGGATGATGCAGGATCGGCTACATAGTTGGGCCTTCCTGCCTTTACCTTGTCGGCAAGCATTTTAGAAGCGTTATATAATACGTTAATCTCCATCTGATCTCACGCTTTCCTTTCAGGCTGTTATCCGGCTTATCTTGCTCTTCTGAAGAAACAGAGCTGGTTCTTGCCGCCTGTTTTTGCTGAGAACATTGCTGTCTCGGCACATCTGAAGAGATCCTCTGCGCTTCTTGCATCCTGCGGGAATGAAGCAGCACCGAAGCTTGCTGTAGTTGTGAAAACCTCGCCTCTGATATCAACGGGTGAGTCAAAGATCTCACTCATTCTTGTTACGAATACATATACATCGTCTGCTGTGAGCCCTGAACCAAGGATGATACCGAACTCGTCGCCGCCGATCTTGGCTGCGAATGCATCGTCGCCGCAGAGAGACTCGATCTTCTTTGCGTATGCTACGAGCAGCTCATCGCCGGTGGTGTGGCCGTAGTTATCGTTGATCCTTCTGAAATCATCAAGGTCAACGTAGATTACATGGCACTCAGAACCTGAAGCGATATTCTCCTCAAGGTTCTCCATGAACATCTGTCTGTTGGGCATCTGGGTAAGACGGTCATAGTATGCAAGATACTGAAGAACCTCGTCCTTCTCCTGGATGATGCGGTTTGTCTCGATAGCCTCCTGGTAGCTGTCTGAGAGCTCCTTGTGCATCTTCTCGTTCTTCGCAAGGAAGGCGTAGAGGATAGCAGCGATGGCTACTGTAACGAGTGAGATGATGATTCCGGGAGGAACTGACTTTCCGCCGCTCTTGATTACTGCGAAGAACAGCAGATAGAAGGAGTTGAAGAGGTTGCATATTGTTGCAACGATAAGGCCTCTCTTGCGGTTTGTCAGTACCATGATGATTGAAAGAAGAACCTGTAACTGAGCAAGTACGCCCTGGATAGAAGCGTTACCGCCCTTTGTAAGTCCCTGAAGCGGTCCCATAACGCTCATGGCCTGATCTTTATCAATTCCATACTGCTCTATAATCTTCTCCATATTCTCCGCTGCCTGAATTGCCGGAGGATTGGGTGATGTCTGAACCTTGCCCTGGATGAACCAGCAGATCATAAACAATACTGCACATATAATAAGCACGATCACATTATTATTACTTTTCTGTTTTGTTTCCATAATCAAAACTCCTATACTTTTTAAGTCGCCTTTCAGCTGTTAGAGCCGCCTGTTCCGCTTGAGCGGCGCTTCATCTGATTTTTAAGACGCTGTTTCTCGAGATTGGCGAGCTGTTCTGCTTTTCTGGATGCTGCCTTTTCTCTGTTTTCATCTACTTTTTCGGTAAGAAGTTCCTGCTTCAGCGAGGCAAGCTCGCTGTCGAAAACGCAGGAGAGGGTTATGTCATCTTCTGTGCCGAAATGAGAACGCTTGGTCAGATTCTTGAGGATGGTATCCTCAAACTCGCTGAAATCAGCCAGCTGACTTGAAATGATCGTATGATAGTCAAGGAAGTCATACTCGCTTCCAAACGAGGTATACAGGCCGTCTGTTGAAGCGAATAGTGCGATTGGCTTTTCCTCGGTATAGAAGCTGTTGAACATATCGCAGGCATTGGTATTGCATATTGAGGCTGTGATATTAGCAGGTGCGGACTCCTCATATTCCATGGGGGTGACTGTGCTTCCATCATTGTAGACCGCTACGATTGTGCCGTCGCCTATCTGGATGCCGAATGTGAAGCTCTCGCAGGTCACGGCCGCCATAAGCGTCGTGCCGTAATACGATTCTACCGCGATCTTCTCAAATTCCTCATCCGTGAACGGCTCACGTTCCTTGTCGGTAACGGGGTTTTCGCTTATATGTCTGTTTACCGCCCCGTCCCAGCGTGCTATTATCTGTTTTTCGATACGCTTGATTATACTATCATGGCGCTCCACGAAAATCTTCTCAAAATCATCCGATGCCCCGAAGAAGTCCTCGACTGTTTCAAGGACCGCCTTGACCGCAAACTTTGAACCGAGATCGCTGCGGAAATGCTTCTTGCTTCCGTGACCGTCAGCTGCTACGGCAACGCACCAGCTGTCATACACACGGAATGCAGAGCTGTCCTGGCACACGATGCCACGCTTCTCATGACTTGCGCCCATTACAGAATAGGAAAAGCCCCTGTACATAGATGTGAACTCCTTTCGATCGGTATGTTTTATGCCAGCTGCATATTACCAGCCAGTATCGAAGGGAACGGGGTCGGATTCGTCCTGTTCCTTAATGAGCTCCTGGATCTGCTGACCGAGAAGCTTCTGCTTGGCAGCGTATACATCTGTCTCGCTGAGCTCGTGGTTCGTCTCATCGGAAAGTGTCATACTCTTACTGCCTATCTGTGATGAAGTTACAGCGATGATCTTGATCATCTGTGCAAGCTGACTTCCTGAGTATGCATGAACGACAGTATCCTTACTGCCTGTGAATTCTGCAAGCATATCATCATTAGCCTCCTGGCCGATACCGAGTGCTGCCTTGAGGCCGAACTTGTACCAGCTGTTGCCCTGAAGAGCCTTGAGTCCGCTCTTATAATCATCCGAAGGGTAACCGTCTGTCATCAGGAAGATAACAGGGGCAAATGAAAGTGAAGGTGAATTGAGGAAGCTGTTGCGTGACATTCTCACGGAGAGCTCTCTGAAAGCCTCACCCATGCTTGTAACACCGTCTGCACGCAGTCTTGCCCACTCGAATTCCTCGATTGAGATAGGTGTTGAATACATCCATCTTACGCTTGTTGAGAAGGTGAGGACTGCTACCTTTACATCGGTATCTGCCTCGCCGACACGTCTGATCTCGGGGATAAGCTCTTCCATTACTGTATTGAGCTCACCCATCTTCTTGCCCTTCATGCTTCCCGATGTATCGATCAGGAAGAAGATGACAAGACTTTTTCTGGATACTCCAGTGGCGCTGAGGGGATCATCGTCATCGAAGTCCAGAACGGGTTTTTTGGCCTTGGGTTTTTCCGCAGCCGGCTCTTGATCCTGCTGAGGAGCCGGAGCATTCAGTGCTTCCTCGGCTGCTGAGATAAGCGACTCAGTACCGGGGATCATCTGCTCCTGCTTCTTTTCAGTGCTTTCTGTACTCATAAGCTGCATACGCCCTTTCTGTTTCTTTATTTATTTGAAGATATATTGTAATCATTTAATGAACGCCTTTACACTTCCGAAATCCACCTCAAGGCCGTTCCATATCGGGAATCCCTTTCCGGGAGCGATATCATAGAACTCGCCGTCGGGCATCTTGGCCTTCCAGGTCTTGTCGGATGTGTTCTTTATGCCGAGGACGCCGGGCTTGAGCTTATTCTCTACGAGCTGGCCGGCTACTGTCTGGAAATCGTCAGATTCGGGGTTGATCTCACACTCGAAGAATCTGCAGCCCAGGTACAGCGGCATACGATAATCGCGGTTGCTGAATCCGAGAGTTGCGAACTCGCTTCCGCACTTGGGACACTTGTATGTTCTGTCATCGATCTTTTCGAACATGGATGTGAAGTTGGTCCTTCCGCAGCTTCCGCACATGATTATCTCGGAGCGGAGCCTGATGAAGAGCTTCTGCCATTCGTTCTCGATCATACGCTTGTTGGGTTCTCTTATACCTACTGTGAAGGAGGTGATGAAAGCGTCTCTGATGTAGTCAGGATATATGCTCCAGAACTTGATGACGTTGTCATGTATGCCCCTTACAGGACGGTTAGAGTTGTCCTCGGGATCGTAAACGAATACGGCGTTCTGTCCGTAATGCCTCAGCTCCGAGGATTCTGTGAGGCATATATCCTTTACGACCTTCTCTCCCTCCATGGGATCGCCACGGAAAAGGAGTTTGAAGAGCACGACCGCAAGTGAATACTTATCGGTCTGCACATTCGGCTTTGCGATACCTCTTACGACCTCGGGTGCCATATATCCGGGCTTACCGCCGATTCCGAAGTTGCTTCCGTCAGGAGCGATATTATCACAGTCGCAGACCAGTATATCGCCTGTATTGACGTTGATGAAGAAACCTCCGTCGTTAAGGTCCTGATAACTCTTTCCGGAACGGTGGAGCTGACGGAAAGCGTTAACTATATTGATGACTGCTGTCACCATTGCAAAGAGACTGGTGAATCTTACGGGCTTCTTAACTGCATGGCCTGTGAGATCATCTATCTCGAGCCTGTATGTATTGAGGATATCAACGAAGGAATCAAATCCCTCGGGACGGAGATCCATTATGTATCCGAAGGTGCCGTCTGCCTTTTCCTTGGTGAGGTACTTGGGCCAGAGGAACTTCTCGCTCGGAGGGCCGTCGTTGATATTCTGCTGTATATTCTTCCTGAACGCCTGGGGGTTGCGGATCTTGTCTATATCATACCACTTGAGCGCCCACTTGATATCGTTGAACTCAACGAGGTATACGATACCCTGTCCGCCGCTTCCTATGATACTGAGAACCTTGGCGTATCCGCCGAATTCCATCTCGACCTCCTGGCCGATCTTCAGCTCTATCATTGTCTTTCATCCTTTCAAAGTTACTTGCATTTCATCCATCACAGGCACTTTATCAGTTGTTCCTGAAGGATGCGCCCTTTGCAACGAGATCTGTCTTTATTCCGTTGGTCAGGCAGTACTTGTGTACGTAGGAATTCTCATAGCAGCGTATCGTCAGCGCCGGGCAGTATGCAAATGCGTTCTCGTCGATGAACTTGATACTGTCGGGCAGAAACAGCTTTCTGAGACTGTCACAGCCGCTGAAGGCCAGACTTCCTATGCTGCTCACGGTCGGAGGTACGTCTATTACCTCGAGGCTGCGGCAGAACTGAAAGGTATTGTCTTCTATCTCAAGGATGCCCTTGGGAAGCTTTACTATGGTCAGCTTTGCACACTGACTGAATGCGCCCTGTCTGATTATCTTCAGTGAGGGCGGCAGTTCAACTCCTCTGAGTCTCTTGCATTCGGAGAAGGCGTACTCGCTGATCGCTGCGAGTGTGGAGGGAAGCTCTACCGTTCTCAGAAGGCTGAAGCCGTCGAAGCAGAAGCTGTCGATACGTGTAACGCCTTCGGGGATCACAATATTGGCCTTGAAACGGGACTTTGCCGCATCTATGGGGCGGAATACCCTTGCATTGATATTCAGCGGTCCCTTGGGTTTATCCTCCTTGGTCTCCTCGGGCTCCTGTACGACCTCCTTCTTCACGAGCTGAGTCTCGTACTGCCAGCCGAGGATATATGCGAAGCATACAAGAACGAATTCTGCTGCATTCTCAGAAATGAACAGCTCTCCGATCATATAGCTCTTTGCCTGCATTATGGCTGTCTTTTCACTTCCGTCCTTCATCATCCTCTTGAGGACGCCTGCCTCGAGCATATTGCGGAGCAGCCTGCGCTCCTTGTCATACTCCGGTATATAGTCGTTGAGAAGAGCAACGAACCTGTCGGTCTTTGTTATTATGTCATGGCCGTTCTGGTCGAGGATATTCTTAAGCTCCTTCTTGATGATGATAGTATTCTCAAATCCCTCTACGTTCTGTGATACGGGTGTTCCACAGTTCGGACAGACTACATTTGTAGCAGCAAGCTCTGCGTTACATTTTTCACAACGCATAAATCACCTCTCCTGTCATAAAAGAAATTAACAATGACGTTCTGTAATATGTGCAAAATACCGATTCATTACTGACCGTCACTGCATTCTCCGTAAAATACTGATATTTTACGTTCCGGAACAAGCTTATTTAATATAGTATAACTCCTGCAGAAAATTGCAGAAAAAGCCGGAATCTCACTTACATATAGTATAACACCAATATTAATAAAAGTCAAGCATATCAACTGTAAAAGCTTATAAAAGATAGCACAAATCTAACTTTAAATTATTGTGAATAAAGTATATCACAGCACACCTTTGGTATATTGAAATAGTAAATTACTTGCTATTTTTTCCAATTTGTAATAAATAAATATAAAAACAGTCATAAAAGACTTGAAATTCCTATCATAATGTGCTAAAATGAGTGTTGTATGGCAAGTTCGCATCAGGAACTACACCGACATGATAGAGGAGGTCAGAAAATGAATTTCAGAAATATTCTCAGCAGGATGCTCGCTGCGTCCGCCTCCGCTGCCATGATGATGACTGCCGCAGGCTGTGCAGGCAGTACTTCCGGCATCAAGGGAAATATTACTGTCATCTGTCTTTCTGAGAGCTCCGACTTCTGGGAGACAGTCAGGAAGGGCGCTGCTGACGGCGGCGAAGAGATGCTGTATAACATCACTTTCGCCGTTCCGGAGGATGACTCTCCGCAGTCACAGGCTCTGCTTATACAGGAAGCTATAGAGGCTCACGCTGATGCTCTGATAGTTGCTCCGTCAGACAGTGACAAGCTGAACAATCAGATCATGATCGCAGACAACGCAGGGATACCTGTCATCGCTGTAGGATCAGGCGTTTCCTATGGCGGCATCAAAACCGTCATAGGCCCCCACAACGAGTCAGCCGGCGCCATCGCAGGGCGCAGGGCCGAGAGCATAGTCCCGCAGGGAGGAAAGTTCGCTGTCATAGGAAACAGTGTACAGGACACGGAATGCAAGGAAAGGACGGCCGGCTTCATCAGATACCTCGAATCCTCGGGAAAGGCTCCCTTCGCCCTTTCATCCACCGTATACTGCGAGGGCGATGCAGACAAGGCAAAGGAGCTTGCGTGCGAACTTATAGATAAGGATCCGGATCTTACCCTGATACTCGGGGCAAGCGAGAGCGCTGCAGGCGGTATATGCCGCGCCGTAAAGGAAAAGGGGCTCACAAGCAAGATAAGCGTCATAGGCTTCGGCGCTTCGGACGAGGAGATCGGCTTCGTGAAGGACGGCACCCTCGCGGGAGTCATGGTACAGAACCCCTACAATATCGGCTATCTCGGCGTGAGAAGCTGCATGAAGCTGCTCAGCGGACAGTCAGTGCCGCAGTTCATAGACACAGGCTACAGCTTTGTTGACAAGGACAATATAGGCGAGGATTACATTCAGCTCCTGCTGGATCCTGACAGTCAGGGAGGTGCTGAGAAATGAACTACTACTATTACGACGATCACAAGCCGGAGAAGCTATACCGCATAGCGGCGGTATTCCTCCTTGTCTTCTGTGCTGCCAACATGATACTGCTCAACATGATCTATTCCAACAGCCGACGCATATACAGCCGCGATCTGGAATCAATACAGCACATGAGCAATATCAACGATCAGCTCTCGGACATCAACGAAAACGTCCTCAGCGTCGTATCCACCCTCTTCCTCGATACAGGCACAGATCCCCTCAATGAGATAAAGAATTCCTTCAATGTCATCCAGCAGGAGGAGGAGGCCTATGAGCAGATCAAGGGCCGCTCAGCCACGGAGCAGAGAAGATACCGCCAGGCCAAGCTGGCTATTCAGTCCTACAACAGCCTCCTGAAGGATCAGGTGCCGCTCTTTGAACAGGGCGATTTCTCGACTGCACGTTCGATCTACGTCGAGGAGATAATCCCCCTCCAGAACAGCGCTTCTGAGATGCTTACCGCCGCTATGGAGCTCGGCTCCCGCAACGCGGAGGAGAGCGTTCATCAGAACGCAGTCGCACACGGCTTCGGACTGCTCATTCTCCTTGCACTTTTCGTCACAGGTGAGCTCGCTATCCTCTATTCACTCAAGAGAGCTCAGGACACCACACAGGAGATCAAGCAGAACAAATATCAGCTCGCAGCTGCCGGAAGAAAGCTCGAGAACTCCAAGCAGAAGGCGCATGACATCGCTATGCGCAATATCCTCACACGCATGAAGAACCGCTACGCTCTCGAATCCGACCTCGAGGAGCACCTTGAGACCGGAGTATTCAGCATAGCTGTCTTCGCCACAGACAATTTTCACAGGATAAATGATGCCTACGGCTACAACTTCGGCGACGAGTACCTCGCCGCTATGGGAGACCGTCTGTTATCCGAATTCAGCGATTACGGTACCCTCTATAACATCACCGGAAGCGAATTCTGCATCATTTTCAACAAGGACCTGCCTGAACCGCAGGCTGAAGAGATCGCTGAAGCGATACGTTCCGCCATGTCTGATATCTACAACGTTGCCGGAGCTCAGGTGCACATGGATGCATCAGGCAGCATCCTCCATTACAGGCCTGACGAATGCTCGAATGTCAGTGCTCTGCTTATCAAACTTGATACGGCTATGCGCAGAGTCAAGAGAAACGGCGGCGGCAGCCTCTGTGTTGTGACAGAGCTGTAAACGCTTACTTTACCCTTTTATGAAAGGAAGAAAACATGAAAATAAACAGAGTTATTGCTGCTGCCCTTGCGGCAACAGTCATTTTCCCTCTCTCAGGCTGTTCCATTTCTAATTTACTATGGAACGAGGAATATGAATACGAATACGTTGAGCCTGTGCCTACTTCAGGCGAGAAGAACTATCTCGGCACTGATGCCGATGCAAAGGATGTATACAGCGAGGTGGAGTATATCCCCGAAATGTTCTACGGTACATACGTTGTGGACGGTGTATCCGATTCCGATCCGAAAACCCTTCTGGAGCCCATGGAATTCATCAAGGGCAAGGACAAGAAGTACTCCCCGAACAATGACGGTCAGCAGCTCACCTGTCTCCCCTACCGCCTTGAGATAGGCCCCCACTCGAACCCCACCGACCTGAACCACATCAAGGGCAACTGGCTCACCATGTATGTTGTTTCCAAGGAGGGCGAGATGCGCCCCGTCGAGGCTTCCTTCACCATAGAGAACAAATCCATCAACATCCGTCAGGTCGCCTCGAAGAACATCGATCCCGAAAATAACACTTACGATTATATCCTCGCATCCAACCCGATACGCCTTTCCTTTGAGTTCAAAGGCACTGACCTGATCCTTACCCACAATATCGGCGAATCAGTCACTCTCCATGCAGAGGGTGTCTCCAAGGACAGCGCTACCGGCAATGTGACCGGCATATCGCTCTCTGACAGCAACCTCAAGCCGGGCTCTCCGGATATTCTCGGCGTCAGCTCCCTCAGTATCAACGGCGATACCGGCGCTATGAACGAGAACGATGAAACCTATTCCGCAAGTACAAAATTCGGTGAGGACGGCTTCTGCGAGTTTGAATGGAACAAGAAGAAATGCAGACTGCTCTACTTCTATGGGGGCGCCGACGGTATCGTTTTCAGCGACGGCAAGAATAACTACAACTACACCGCCCGCTCCTATGAGCTCTATGCTAATTCGATCACAGGAAATATCTCCAACTCCGAGGAGCTCGGCGATCTCTCTCAGGAGGAGCTCAACAAGATCATTACTCTCAGTGATGAACTCAATGCTGAGCTCAGTCAGGCATTCGCCGATGCTCAGGTAGACGTTGGATTCAATCAGGAGACAGGTGAGATCACTCTCAATTCCGTTACCAGCTTTGATTTTGCTCATTCAGAGCTCAATGCTGCCGGCCGTGATCTACTTAACCGCTTCCTTGCTGTCTTTGTACCAATTATATGCAGCGATAAGTACAGTCCCATCATCACCGGCATCTCTATTGAAGGACATACTGATACAAAGGGAAGCGACGGCTATAATCAGGTGCTTTCAAAGAACCGCGCTGATTCAGTGCTCAATTACACCCTGAGCCCCGATTCCGGTATCTCTCAGGAGTACATCGACAAGCTCACTCCTCTCCTTTCTTCAGTCGGATTCGCTTCCAGATTCCCGATCTACAACGAGGACGGTTCAGTAAACGAAGACGCAAGCAGACGTGTTGTTTTCCACTTCAGCATAGGCTCCACCGCTGCCGCAGAGTAACGGAAGCCGCTGGTATAATGCTTATATATCAGCCTTTACACGTCTTACTCAGAAAAACTTTCAGTAAAAATAATGCCCTCATAGGTCATGTGACCTATGGGGGCATTTTTGATGAAAGATTAAGGGAGACCATTTTTCAAAACGGACTCCCTCAACAGAATATGCAAAAGCTGCTATATACGCATCGCTCTGCTGTATCAATATCATAAGATGCGCTTTGGGATACGCTTGATGACGAGCTCGTATACAGCTGTTGCTGTGGCGGCTCCCATAACGCCCTGGAACAGGTTGGCCGGGACACCGACCAGTGCTGCTGCAAAGGAATGATAGATAACTGCCTCAAAGAGGACATATCCTGTTGCCATTATCAGCTCTGCAACTACTGCCGCTGCTATCCTTGCGGACACCGGACGCAGCCTGCGTGAGAGTGAGCTGTATACGGCCCATGCAGCCGCTGCCATGAGTGCCTTGATGATAAGTGTTGCCGGCGCATATACCGTATATCCGCTTATCACGTCGGCCATAGCTGAGCCGAGGCCTGCCGCTGCTGCTCCGTAGAATGGGCCGAGCAGCCAGCCCGATATATTGACGAGACAGTCGCCCAGATTCACATATCCCTTGGTAGGGGTAGGGATATGTATGAGCATCGTTGCCACGCAGGTGAACGCCGCAAGGAGCGCCGCCAGCGTGAGCCTTTTGATCCTGTCGTTCCTGTTGTTTTCCATATTCATCATCTCCGGTAAATATAATACCACTCTCCGCCGGATTTGTCAAGTAAGCGGGGCGTGCGGCCTGGCAATTAATCATATATGTACGTTCCCCCGCCATAAATGACGGGGGAACATACAAAATACTACTGTGCTATTAAGGGCATCCCTCAGCGTACTGCTTCAAAGCCGTGCTCGAGGTCTGCGAGGATGTCGTCGATATGCTCTGTACCGATGGAGAGTCTGATGGTGTTGGGCTTGATGCCGGCAGAAAGGAGCTCTTCCTCAGTAAGCTGGGAATGTGTGGTGGATGCAGGGTGGATAACGAGAGACTTTACGTCTGCTACATTGGCAAGGAGCGAGAACAGCTCGAGGCTCTCTGTGAACTTCTTGGCCTTGTCTGCACCGCCCTTGATCTCGAAGGTGAAGATAGAGGCTGCGCCGTCCGGGAAGTATCTGTCATAGAGCTCCTTCTCCCTTCCTGTTGCAAGTGAGGGATGGTTGACTCTCTCTACATCGGGATGACTGTTAAGGTATTCCACAACCTTGAGCGCATTCTCAGTATGACGCTCAAGACGGAGGGAGAGTGTCTCAAGTCCCTGGAGCAGCAGGAAGGAGTTGAACGGAGATATTGCTGCGCCCTGATCTCTCAGGAGCGTTGTACGTATCTTCAGTATATATGCAAGGTCACCGCAGGCCTCTGTGAATACTACTCCGTGATAGGAGGGATTCGGCTGTGAGAGGCCGGGGAACTTGTCATTCTGTGCCCAGTCGAAGTTTCCGCCGTCGATGATGACGCCGCCCATTACTGTGCCGTGGCCGCCGATGAACTTGGTAGCGGAGTGTACGACGATATCAGCGCCGTGCTCGATGGGACGCAGGAGATAGGGAGTTGCAAAGGTATTGTCAACGATCAGCGGGATGCCGTGCTTATGGGCGATGGCTGAGATCGTTTCTATGTCGATGACGTTGGAATTGGGGTTGCCGAGTGTCTCAGCATAGAGGAGCTTTGTGTTCTCCCTGATAGCCTTCTCGAAGTTCTCCGGATCGGAGGGATCAACGAAGGTGGAGTCAACGCCCTGATCCTTGAGGGTATGCTCGATGAGGTTGAAGGAACCGCCGTAGAGGTTCTGTGAGGCTACGATGTGGTCGCCTGCTCTTGCGATATTCTGGATAGCGTAGGTGATGGCTGCTGAGCCTGAGGCAACTGCAAGGGCGCCCTTTCCGCCCTCAAGAGCATTGATCCTCTCCTCAAAAACGCTGGAGGTGGGGTTCATCAGTCTTGTATAGATATTGCCGGGGACTGTGAGTCCGAAACGGCCTGCTGCAGTAGCAGAATCCTTGAATACGTAGGAGGTGGTTGCGTATATCGGGACTGCCCTGGAATCTGTTGCGGGATCAGGCTGCTCCTGGCCTGCGTGCACCTGTAATGTTTCAAATCTGTAATTGCTCATGATAACGACTTCCTTTCAATTCATACTTTTCATACTTTGTATATTCGTTAGATAGGATTTACTGTTTTTGTAATGCACATCCCTTATCCGGGATGTGCTTCCTTTCATGTATGTATTATAGCATATAGGCAGCATTTTGTAAAATACATGGTTTTTATTGCAGGATATAGACACAGACTATAACCATGTGACAGGCTTTTTCCTGAGAAAACTATGATTTTATGTGAATATCCCCCTCCGGATATTGACAATCACGCTGAAATATACTATAATTATATTTATGTCAGGTCAAACGCTCCCACGAGGGGGCAATACATGATAATAAAGGAGTTGCATTTTCATGGGTAAGCAGATGTCAAGAGTGAGCTACGACAAGCTGGTCGCTGAGCTCGATGATCTGAAGATCAATAAACGTAAGGAAGTTGCAGAAAGACTGAAGGTTGCACGTTCCTACGGAGACCTCTCCGAGAACGCTGAGTACGATGAAGCCAAGAACGAACAGGCTATCCTCGAGGCTCAGATCGCCGCTCTCCAGTATGACATAGACAATGCTGAGATCGTTGAGGAGGATGATATCTCCGTTGACGAGATCGGTGTAGGCTCAAAGTTCAAGATCAAGGACAAGGCCACAGGCAAGTCCGCTTCATACTGCATCGTTGATACCAACCATGTTGACGTTTTGAGCGGAAATATCTCCGACGAATCACCTATCGGCAAGGCTGCCATGAAGAAGAAGGTCGGCGATGAGTTCATCGTTGAGGCTCCCTCAGGTGAGCGCCGCTTCGAGGTCCTTGAGATATCCAAGTGATCTCTGCCGATGAAGGAAGAGATGAAGTCTCCGGAGAGTTTCTCCGGTGATGACAGGCTCCGTATCTCCGGAGAGGAAAAGACTCAGGAGGAGCTCCTCAGAGAGCACGAAGCACTCGAACGGAAAAGGCGGGAGGAACACGACCGCCGTCTCAATGCGGAGAAGATAGAGCTGCTGCGCCTGAAGCAGGGCATCATAGAAGAAAGCGAGACCATACACGAGGAGAAGGAGGAGGAGATAAAGCTCTCCTTTTCAAAGAAGATATCCAATTTCTTCTACCATAACAAATGGTGGCTCGGTATGGGCGTCATCGGCGCGGTCACTGTTGTATGGCTGACTGCCAGTCTCCTCAGCCGTCCGCATCCGGATATGGTGGTCTCCATAATCGGCGACAGCTACGCACTCGGCGAGGGATCATCCGTCAGTGATTATTTCGCCTCCTTTGCTGATGACTTCAACGGTAACGGCAAGGTAGAGGTAGAGGTACACTACCTCCCCTATACCGACAACTACCAGGCCAACTACGCCAACGGCGTCGATACCAAGCTGACGGCTACGATGCAGTCAGCGGATTCCGTGATCATCATCGCAGGACCGGAGGTCCCGGAGCTGATGAAGTCTGCGGATGTATTCGAAGATCTCGCCGGCCGCTATCCCGACAACCCGAATGTCAGGGATTATGCCTTCATGCTCTCCGGCACCGATTTTACGGCGAAGGTAGGTCTCGGCTTCGGAGGACTGCCGGAAGGCTGGTTCATGGCCATCAGGACACCGAAAAAACTTCTGTACACCTCTGAGAAGGCCATGCGCGAGACCTATGACAAGGATCTTCCCGTATTTGACGCTGTTATCAGAGATCTTTCAGACTGATATAACAAAGCTCCCGCATACGGCGCTGTGCCGTACCGGGAGCTTTTTTCTGTCAGTTCTGCGGGACAGGTGCGCTGCGCCTGCCGGAGGTGATGGCTGTCTCGCTGTATCTTATCCTGCGGATGAGGAGAGTCAGCACGAAGAGTGCAAGGGCGTAGGCTGCCTCTACCATTATGCAGCGTGCTATCTCAGCGCCGTCATATACCGCGCCGTCAAGACCGGAGAGCATATTGTTCGCTCTTACGTACCAGTAAGCCGGGAAGAGTCGTGCCACAGAGAGCACCTTATCGCCGAGAAGGCTCTGCTCCACGAACACGCCGCTGAGGAAGCTGAGACCGAGGCTGATTATCTGTGCGAAGAGATTCATAAGGTTGGGATTGAGTGAGAAGCAGGAGGCGACGAGGGATATGGAGGCTGCCACAAGGGCGAACACGAAGCTGTTGAGGACCGCTATCCAGCCCTTTCCGTGATAGCCGCCGTTAATAACTGCGCCTGCTATCATAAAGACGAGCCATATCGCCACCACAAGAGTCAGAGAGCCGGCGAATATCTGAAGTGAGCAGGATAAAGGACGTATGCTTGAGCAGTTGGTGCGGAAGCGGACATCCCTGCGGTTCATTGTGGTGAGCACGGGGCAGAGAGTATTCATCATGCCTGCAAGGAGTATATATACCATGAAGAGGAAGTATACCGAGAACGTCTTTGAATACTCGGGATCACCCATATCAGATGCGGTCAGTCTGACCTCTGTGCGCTTTGAGACAGCCTCACCGGCATGGGCGACGGCTTCCGGAAGCTCCTCCCCTGCCGCTGTATAGGCGGCTACGGAACGGATATACTCGCCGAGCTGAGTCTGCATCATGGTCTCCTGATAGCTGCCGTGCATGGTATAGAAGGTGAAGAGCCCGTCGGTACGGCCTGCGGCAAGAGACTCGGAATAGCCTTTGTTTATGACGAATACGCAGTCAGTACCGGTGATGGCGCCGTAGTAGAGGGCATCGGTTATGGAATCATGGTCTCTGCTGACATCGCTGCGGATATGACGGGAGTAGACGAAATCAGTCAGCGCACGGCTCTCTGCGGTATCGTCATCGTCAAAGATGCAGACCTTGAGCTGTGTATCGGTGAATATGCTGTCTGAGCTGTCCGAAAGCGAATACACTACGGATATGGCAAGGAAGACTACTATGTATATGAGCATGGCCCTGCTCTTCTTCCTTGCGATCTTCATAAAGGCCTTATAAACTTGCATATCTCTTCCTCCTTGAAAATACAGCTCCGAGCACGGAGAACAGTAAGGTCATGCCTATGAGTGCTGCCATTGCCGGGATATAGCGGTGCAGGTCACTGTCCACGTTAAGATAGTAAAGACAGTTGGAAATGACTGCCGGCGGGTTTATCCTGTTGAACCACGGAGCCTTGTCCTCGATTATCAGCTTTATGTTGCCTGCCATAAGTCCGCTGAAAAAGCAGAGCGTCATATTGAATGCCATTGATACGCCGAGCTTGACCTCGTAGCTGAATTTATTGGAGGCGCCTGCGAAGAAGCCAATGGAGACTCCTGCCATGCCGCCGAGCACTGAGGTGAGGTAGACGAGACCGAGGCTGCCGCCGAAATCGATCCCGAGGACGAAACGGACGAAGGTGACGAAGATCACGATACATACCGCCTCCACCAGCCATGCGGCTGCAAGGGAGGCTGCAATGCCGACAGACTTGCTTATGGGAGAGCAGGCCTTTCTGGCGGCAAGGGGCGAAAGATCGGCCTGATTGTTGATGCTGATCTGGAGACCGAGTATGGAGCCGTAGAGCGCAACCATGGCGATGAGATTGTAGAAATACTGTACGAAGGGATCGGGATTGCCGTTTGTAAGGGAGCTCTCGATGCAGGGGCTCAGCTCTGCCGACATCGCCTCGCCGGCCTTCTGTGCCATTGAGGGATCCTGTTTCATCACATCGCTGATGATAGCAGATGATACCACGTACTGATCGGTAAAGGTGCGGAGGACTGTCTCCTCTACGCCTGTGCCGGAGAGCGTGAGGGAGATCTCATCGCCTGTATAGATGATACCTCTCACCTCGCCCTTTTCAAGCATATCAAGGGCTTCCTTCTCAGTCTTATAATCCGCTTTGAGCAGGGGCTCCTCCTCGTCCTCAAGGGCATCCATGACAGAATGGAAGAGGAAGTCGGGAGAGTTTTCAACTACTGCCACGGGGATGGTTGAAAACCTGCTCGTCCTTTCGTAGATGCTGCTGAAGGCCGCATTCATAAGCACGGCAAGGACTGCCGGGAAGATGATGAGCCAGAAGAGCACTGATCTTTCCCGGACTGCCGTTGTGAGTTCATATCTGAAGCAGTGAAGAAACATGGTCATTCCTCCTTGTCCCTGAGCGCCTTGCCGGTTATCTCAAGGAATACGTCGTTGAGGGTGGGAAGCTCTGAGGTCACGCGGCCGAATGCGGTATCATGGCCGCGGAGCACATCGAGGATGCGGATGAGATTATGACTGCCGCCGGAGCATTTCACCGTTAGGCGGCCGTCCTCGTAGTCGGTCCCGCAGATGTGCGGAAGGGCGGCTATCTCGCTGCGGACCTCGTCAGGGAGATCAAGTATCTCGATGTTGACGGTCTCGGTGTTGAATATCATGCTCTTGAGCTCGTCCTTGGTGCCCTCGGCTATCTTATGGCCCTTGTCGAGGATAGCTATGCGGGTGCATATCTGCTCGACCTCCTCCATGTAGTGGGAGGTGTAGATGACCGTCGCACCGGCGCGGTTGAGCTCCTGGATGCCCTCGAGGATACGGTTGCGGCTCTGGGGATCGACTGCCACGGTGGGCTCGTCAAGGATTATGAGCTTGGGCTTGTGAGCGATGCCGCAGGCTATGTTCAGGCGGCGGAGAAGGCCGCCGGAGAGCTTCTTGGGGTAGAATTTGCGGAAGTCCTCAAGACCGGCGAACTTTATGGCGTCCTCGACGCACTGTCTGCGCTGTGCCTTGTCGCGTATGTAGAGGCCGCAGAAGTACTCAATGTTCTCCAGTACGGTTAGCTCCTCGAATACGGCCACGTTCTGCATGATGACGCCTATATCCTTCTTGACGTCGAAGCTGGAGGGAGTCATCTTCTTCCCGAAGATCTCGATAGTGCCCTTATCAAAGGAAAGGAGCGAGAGTATGCAGTTTATGGCTGTCGTCTTGCCGGAGCCGTTGGGGCCGAGAAGTCCGAAGATCTCGCCCTCCTTTATATCGAGCTCAAGATGATCGAGAGCTATGAGGTCGCCGTAGCGCTTTACAAGGTTCTGTGTCTTTACTACTGTCTTTTCCATGTCTTACCTCCTGCGGAAGTGTTGTTTTTCTTACTGTAATCATTATACATCAGGCGGAAGATGTTTTGTAGTGTGCGGAGTCAGTTTATGATATGACATTTGTCATATCGGTATATGACATCGGCAGGGTATGGACAAGGGCAGAAAAATATGATAGAATAGTTATACTGATATAACAGCAGATGAAAGGAGTTTTATCATGTTCAGGATAGGTCACGGTTACGATGTACACAAGCTCGTTGAGGGCAGGAAGCTCATACTCGGCGGCGTTGACATCCCCCACACCACAGGTCTGCTCGGTCACTCGGATGCAGATGTTCTCGCCCATGCCATAATGGATGCCATGCTGGGCGCTCTCGCCCTCGGTGATATCGGACATCTCTTCCCGGATACGGATGAGAGGTTCTCCGGCGCTGACAGCATGAAGCTGATGGCGGAGGTAGTGAGGGTATGCAGGGAGAACGGCTACCGCATCGGTAATATAGACGCTACGGTCATAGCGCAGGCACCGAAGCTCGCGCCCCATATCATCACCATGCGTGAGAATATCGCGAAGGTATGCGGCTGCGATATCTCGCAGATAAGCGTCAAGGCAACGACTGAGGAGCATCTCGGATTCACCGGAGAAAAGCTCGGTATGTCGGCTCATGCGGTGGCGCTGATGGTACGTGCTGAGGAATAATGAAACACTAAAGGGCAGCTCCGGAGAGCTGCCCTTTGTTATTATCTCTTATGAAAGCCTACGCACTGGACTGTGGCTGTGATATTGCCGAGGTCGTCGCGAATCTCGACATTGTAGCAGCAGGTGCTCCTGCCGTTCTTTACAAGCCTTGCCTCTGCGATGAGCCTGGTGCCCTTCACGGGGCCTACGTAGGATATGTTGTTGCTGAGGCCTACCGTTCCCGGCTCCTGCCAGTTGGAGGCGACTGCGAAAGCAAAGTCCGCAAGGGTGAAGTGTACTCCGCCCATGACACCGCCCATGGCGTTGAGGTGGCGGCTCTTTATCTCCACGCTGCATTTTGCGTAGTGGTCGCCTATCTCATCTATGACCATGCCGTTCTCTGTGGCAAAGCGGTCGCCGGAGAAGAATTCCCTTACTCTTTCAAGTTCGTTTTCGTACATGGTCAGTTCCTTATCTGTGTAGCTACAAGGCTCTCGCCGCAGTACATCTTGCGGAGCTTGGGCTTCTCTATCTTTCCGGTGGGATTTCTCGGGACATCGGCAAAGATTATCTTATGCGGTCTCTTGTATCTCGGCATCTTCTGGCAGAAGGCGTTGATATCATCCTCTGTGCAGGTCATGCCCTCCTTTACGGAGATGATAGCTGCTGCTATCTCACCGAGTCTCTTGTCGGGGAGACCGATGACTGCAACGTCCTTTACTGCCGGGTGAGCACGGAGGAAGTCTTCGATCTGTACAGGGTAGAGGTTCTCGCCGCCGCTGATGATAACATCCTTCTTGCGGTCTACAAGGTAGATGAAGCCGTCCTCGTCCTCCTGTGCCATATCTCCTGTAAGGAGCCAGCCGTCACGGAGAGTTTCGGCTGTTGCCTTCTCGTCACGGTAGTAGCAGGTCATTACACCCGGGCCCTTTACGCAGAGCTCGCCGACCTGACCGCGCTCGACTGTATTGAAATTCTCGTCAGTTATCTTGACCTCCCAGCCGTAGCCTGCCTTGCCGATAGCGCCTACCTTGTGGATATTCTCCACGCCCAGGTGTACGCAGCCGGGGCCGATGCTCTCGCTGAGACCATAGTTGGTATCGTACTGGTGATTCGGGAAATGCTCCTTCCAGCGTGCGATGAGGGAAGGAGGTACGGGCTGTGCGCCGATATGCATAAGTCTCCACTGTGAAAGCTCATACTCATCCATGTTTATCTCGCCTCTGTCGATAGCGTCGAGGATATCCTGTGCCCACGGAACAAGGAGCCATACGATGGTGCAGGCCTCGTTGGAGACTGTCTCAAGGATAGCCTTGGGCTTTACGCCCTTGAGGAGGACTGCCTTGCTGCCGGACTGGAGACTGCCGAACCAGTGCATCTTGGCGCCTGTATGATAGAGAGGCGGTATGCAGAGGAATACGTCATCACGTGTCTGGCCGTGGTGGTTCTGCTCGCACTTTGCAGAATGTACAAGGCTCCGGTGCTTGTGGAGGATAGCCTTCGGGAAGCCTGTTGTACCGGAGGAGAAGTAGATAGCGGCAAAGTCGTCATCGGTCAGCTTCACATCGGGTGCGACGCTGGGATAGTTGGCAACGTTGCTGTCATAGTGCTCTGCAAAGGTTGGGCAGCCCTCACCTACGTAGAACATAAGGCGGTTCTTGCTTATCTCCTCGGCTATCTCCTCTACTCTGCCGATGAACTCGGGGCCGAACATGAGCACATCGACCTCTGCAAGGTCAAGGCAGTACTTTATCTCGTCTGAGGTATAGCGGAAGTTGAGCGGTACGGCAAGTGCTCCGGTCTTGAGGATACCGAAGTAAATCGGGAGCCACTCAAGGCAGTTCATAAGGAGGATGCCAACCTTATCGCCCTTCTTTACGCCTCTTTCAAGGAGCATATTGGCAAAGCGGTTAGCCTTCTCGTCGAATACCTGCCATGTGATCTCGCGGCGGTAATGGCACATCGGATCAGGCTCGATGAGCTCATATTCCTTCCATGTGATGCGGCGTACCTCGGTAACATCGGGGTTCACCTCAACAAGAGCTACATCGTTCCCGTATAGCTGTGCATTTCTTTCAAGCAGTTCAGTGATAGGCATGATTAACGTCCTTTCTTTTCATGCTTTGATTTATTCCGTAAAAGCATGAAAGCTGTAAAGTCATAAACTATATATATATTCTATCACAATACTTCCGAAAAGTAAATAGGAAAACGAAAAATGTTTATCTCAGGCGACATTACCGGGCGGCTCCCGGAAGTAAATGGATAAAATATCTTATTACCCCTTTTCTTTTTATTTCAGATGTGGTATAATTGATTTAATACTACGCTGACAGTTCAGCAGATACAGGAGGTCAACATGGCATCAGAAAAAAGAGCTTTCAGGAGACTGCCGCATTATTCGCGTGAAAAATACATTCCGGCATTCCTCCTCGCCTTTATAATATACATAGCCTGCGTGGCACCCATTCTCTTCTTTGAGAACGGCTATATGATATACTACGGGGATTACAACCTCCAGCAGATACCCTTCTACAATCTCGTCAATGATGCTGTACGCAGCGGACAGTTCGGGTGGAACTGGTTCACCGACCTCGGCACTGACCTTATGACATCCTATTCCTTCTACCTCTTCGGCAGCCCTTTCTTCTGGCTCACCCTGCTCCTGCCGAGAGCTCTCGTGTCATACTCTCTCCCCTTCCTGCTCGCACTGAAGCACGGAATCGCATCGCTGACGGCCTACACCTATATACGCCGGTTCGTGAAGAACAAGAACGCTGCCCTCATCGGCGGTCTCCTGTACTCCTTCTCCGGATTCCAGCTTTTCAACATATTCTTCAATCACTTTCACGATGTAACAGCCTTCTTCCCCCTCATGCTCATTGCCATGGAGGAGAGCATCAATAACCGCCGCAGGGGCTGGTTCGCACTAACGGTCGGACTGATGGCCTGCATCAACTACTACTTCTTCGCCGGACAGGCGGTATTCCTTGTAATGTACTTCCTCATAAGGCTCCCTGCAAAGGACTTCCATGTCACATGGAAGGGCTTCTTCCTGCTGGTGCTCGAGGCTTTAGTCGGCACCGGTCTGGCGGCATTCATCATACTCCCGTCGGCACTGGCGCTTCTCGGAAATGAACGTATCTCCGACCATAACTACGGTCTCAACTTCGTTATTTATGATGACCTCACTCTGCCGTGGCGTATCATACAGTCCTTCTTCATGCCGACCGATCCGCCTGCCTATCCCATACTCTTCGATTCAGAAGAAAACAAATGGGCCTCTATCGGCGGTTACTTCCCCCTCTTCGGCATGGTCGGCGTACTTTCCTATATACGCGCACAGAAGAAGCACTGGGCTACAAGGCTCGCTGTCCTGTGCACCATATTCGCCTTTATCCCCTTCCTGAACGGTCTCTTCCAGATGGCGAACTCCTACTACTACGCACGCTGGTTCTATATGCCGCTGCTCATCTTCGCCATGATGACTGCCCGCGCCCTCGACCAGGAGGATATCGACTTCATGCCTGCCGTGAAGCTGTCATTCGTTATGCTGCTCTTATTCGGCGCTGTGTCGATACTTCCGGACAAGCTCTCGGACGGCACCTATATCTGGTTCACCATGACTGTGCATACCACCTATTTCTACATCAATCTCGCCCTCGCCGCGCTCAGTCTCCTCATAACAGGCTATATCTTCGATGCAAAGAAGAGGAGCGTCCGCATCGGTGCAGGTGCCGTCATAACGACAACGCTGTTCTGTGCAGGATGTCTCTGCTCGATGATATACTTCGGAGCAGCAACGCCGGAGGATGCGAAGACATACATCGACAAATCGATCAACGGCTCTGACACCCCATACGAAGAGGTCACGGAGGACAACTACTTCCGCACGGATCTTTCCGAAAACATCGACAACTACACCATGTACTGGAAGCAGCCCTGCATACGTGCCTTCCAGAGCGTAGTATCGCCTTCTATCATGGATTTCTACTCCAGCATCAATGTGACGAGAAATGTGGCATCACGTCCGGATATCAGCCACTACACCATAAGAGGTCTTCTGTCCGTAAAATACTTCTACCGTGAGATAGTTGACGGATGCAGCTATCAGGAGCTTCAGGAGAAGAAAAACGCCTCAGACGGCAAAAACAAGGAATCCTCCAAAACGATCAATTTGTTCGGCAAAGATAAGGCTCAGGATGATGAGATCCAGGCTTCAAAGGTCGATATAACGGAGTATCTCCCCGGCTTCGAGTACATCGGCGAAAAGAACGGCTTCGAGATATACGAGAACAAGCTCTATGTGCCTATGGGATTCGCCTATGACTCCTACATCACGAAGCAGACTGCCGATTCTATCTCAAAGACGGACCGCGAGAAGGTCCTTATGAAGACGCTCGTTCTGGAGGACACTGACGTGGAGAAGCATTACTCCATCCTCAATGAGCTTAAAGCAGAGGATCTGCTGGCGCCCACAAAGGACGACTATGAGGAATGGTGCAAAGAGAAGCAGGCTGTATCATGCAGCAGCTTCAGCTATGACTCCCACGGATTCAAGGCTGAGATAACTCTTGACAAGCCTCAGATGGTATTCTTCAGCGTGCCCTTCAGCAAGGGCTGGTCCGCAGAGGTCAACGGCGCTGAGGCCGATATCGCAAAGGCCTCCTACGGATTCATGGCTGTTGAATGCGGCAAGGGGACCAACAGCATCATATTCAAATATGAGACTCCCGGCCTCAGGAACGGTATAATGATATCATTCATCTCGCTCTTCCTGCTCGTCGCCTATCTCACAATATGCAGGATGACAAGGAAGGAAGCGAAAACATACAGCTTCAGACACAGCTACGACTATGATTCCACCTTCGGCATCGCCGCTTCTCTCTACTATTGCAGCGGTCCGAACGGTTTCAAGAAGAAGAGACGCAGCAGAAAAAACAGATTTAAGGAGATGTGAGCTATGCACCTTGAAGAGAAACAGCTCTCCAGCGAGCTGATATACAAAGGACCTATATTCACCATTACCCACGACACAGTCGAGCTCGAAAACGGGAAGACCGCCATCCGCGACGTACTCCACCATAACGGCGGAGTATGCGTCATCCCCGTAACTGATGACAACGAGATCTTCCTTGTGAAGCAGCTCCGGTATCCCTTCCGTCTCGTTACCGTGGAGGTGCCTGCCGGAAAGCTCGAAAAGGGCGAGGATCACGCAGAGTGCGGAAGACGCGAGCTGCTCGAGGAGACCGGCTGCACCTGCAGCGAGTACATCTACCTCGGCGAGATGCTCCCCACCCCTGCCTACAACACGGAGATAACCTATATGTACCTTGCACGCGGCCTCTCCTTCGACAAGCAGTCCCTCGACGAGGACGAGTTCCTCGATGTGGAGCGTATGCCCCTTGCAGAGGCTGTTGAAAAGGTCATGGACGGCACCTTCACCGACGGAAAGACACAGATAGCGATACTCAAAGCCGCCCGTATGCTCGGGATATGAAAAAAGTCCCGCTACGGGCGGGACCTGAAAAGAAAAGCCTGCCGATCCGGCAGGCTTTTTCGTTTTCTGATTATTCAACGACTGCCTCTGCTGAACCTTCAAGAGCTGCTTCAGCTTCGGTCATTGCAAGCTGTCTTTCATAAGCTTCGAGAATGGTATCCTCGAACTGCTTTCTTGCGGAAGAGGAGATGGGGTGGACAATATCACGGAATACACCGTTTTCGTCCTTTCTGCTGGGCATTGCAACAAAAACCCTCTCATCGCCCTGTACTACTTTGATGTCGTGAACTGCAAGCATGTCATCGACCGTGACGGATACAACAGCTCTGAGTCTGCCTTCTGTCATGATCTTTCTGATTTTTACGTCTGTGATTACCATTTTCTTAAACCTCCTTTGACATCACCGGGTGCTCGTGACGTTCAAATAACTCATAGTAAGATATCTGCGTATATTCCACACCATAAGGTTAATATCTCACGCATACTCTTCCGTACATAGACAATTATAATACATTATAACGAAAATTGCAAGGTTTTTCTAAAAAGATTTGAAAAATCATCATTTGAACAAATTTCCATTATCAATTAAGGGAAAATTTTATCTTATCAATTATACAGATTCTGAAAATTTCTCTTGAAATAACGCGCATAATATTGTATAATTAGAATGATACGTAAAAATATGGTCGTTTTTGACAGGTTTCTTAAATCATATGTCACAAATAGTAAGTGATTGACATAGATAGGTCACGATGTTGACGGAATAGTGCCTGATACACCCGCGGCCCCTCGGAATCAACTATTTTCTGGAAGGATTGATAGTATTGGATAACAGCATCCTGCATGGCAAAAAACACATTCATTTCATTGGTATCGGCGGCTCGGGTATGTACCCCCTCGCACAGATACTCCACTCTCAGGGCTACTACCTCACCGGCTCAGACAACAACGAGACCGAGACTCTTGAAGCTGTACGGAAGATGGGCATCCCCGTCTTCATCGGTCAGGCTGCTGAGAACATCAAGGGTGCGGATCTCATCGTTCACACTGCCGCTATCATGGAAGATAACCCGGAGCTCATGGCTGCAAGGCAGAGCGGAGTGCCCGTTCTCGAAAGGGCTGACCTGCTCGGTATAGTCACCCAGTGGTTCAGTGATGCGGTATGCGTTTCAGGAACACACGGAAAGACCTCCACTACCTCGATGATAACACAGATACTCTGGACTGCCGGCATCGACCTTTCCGCCTACATCGGAGGAAAGCTCCCCTGCATCGGCGGCAGCGGCATCGCAGGAAAGAGCGATATCTTCGTCTGCGAGTCATGTGAGTTCCAGGACCACTACCTCAAGCTCTCACCGGATATTTCCGTTATACTTAATATAGATGCCGACCACCTTGACTACTTCGGCACTCTTGAGAACGTAATAGCCTCCTTCCGGAAATTCGCCGGAAACACCTCAAAGCTCCTCGTGGTCAACGGCTCGGACGAAAACACCATGAAGGCCATAGAGGGACTTGACAAGGAGGTCATCACCTTCGGCAGGGACTCCTCCTGCGACTACTACCCGGAGAACGTGGTACACAGCGGTATGCTGACCACCTATGACGCCGTATACCGCGGAGAGAAGCTGGGACAGATAACTCTCCACGTTGCCGGCATCCACAATGTGCTCAATTCACTGGCCGCTGTTGCTGTATGCCGCTATCTCGGCACAGACTTCGGCTCCATACAGAAGGGACTCGAGGACTTCGGCGGAGCAAAGCGCCGCTTCGAGAAGCTCGGATACGAGAAGGGCATCACTGTCGTTGACGACTATGCCCACCACCCGACAGAGCTCGAGGCTACTCTCAGGGCTGCCATGGAGATGAACTACCGCAAGGTATGGGCAGTATTCCAGCCCTTCACCTTCAGCCGCACCAGCCTCCTCCTCGACGATTTCGCAAGGGTGCTCCAGATACCCGACCACGCGGTCCTCACGGATATCATGGGAAGCCGTGAGAAGAACACCTACGGCATCTTCACACGCCACCTTGCCGAGAAGATCCCCGGCTGCATCTGGTTCCCCCAGGACGAGAGCGCTGAGTGGGACGACGAGAGGAAGTACTTCAACTTCGGTCAGGTATGCGACTACATCTGCGAGCACGCTCAGGAGGGAGACCTGGTCATAACCCTCGGCTGCGGCGATGCCTACAAGATAGCAAAGATGGTGCTGAAGAAGCTGGCTGAGGAGGATTGAGTATGTCCAGAGAGAAAAGGGATAAGGAGCTTGAGGTCTTCAACTTCATCAAGAGCCGTCTCAGCGAGGGCATATCCCCTTCTGTCCGCGAGATAATGGACGCTGCTGACTTCCGCTCTACCTCGACCGCTCACCGGTATATCAATACACTTATTGAAAAGGGACTTATAGAAAAGACCGGCAACCTCAACCGCTCCCTGAGACTGCCCAACAGCTCGGCCGCTACTATACCCGTCATGGGTACGGTAACTGCAGGCCAGCCTATCACAGCAGTTGAGGACATCACCGGATACATAAGCTTTGAAGCTCCGGGAAGCTCTCCGGAGGAGCTGTTCGCCCTTACCGTAAAGGGCGAGAGCATGATAAACGCCGGCATCCTCAACGGTGATATCGTCATCGTGAAGCGTACCGCTTACGCTGAGGACGGCGAGATAGTCGTTGCGCTCGTTGACGGGGCGGAGGCTACCGTGAAGCGCTTCTACAAGGAGGACGGGCACTACCGTCTCCAGCCTGAAAATGATACCATGGAGCCTATCATCGCCGACAATGTGGCTATCCTCGGCAAGGTCATAGGACTCAAGAGATACTATTAAAGGAAGGTAAACCGATATGCTTAACGAAGTTAAAGTTGTGATATGCGGAAAGGAGTACAAGCTCAGGACCGCAGAATCCCCCAACTACGTTTTCTCACTGGCAAGAGCCCTTGAGGGAAAGATCACGGCTCAGATGAGCGGAAACAGCAGTACCTCACCCTATACAGCTTCCATAATGATCGCTCTCAGCCTTCTCGATGACCTCAACAAGGCCAATCAGAAGCTCGATAATATCCGCAGCCAGACCAAGGAGTACGTCAACGAGGCAGGCAAGACACGCATAGAGCGTGATGCTGCACTCAAGGAGATAGAGGTACTCAAATCCAAGATAGAACAGCTTGAGAACACTGTCAGGCTCAAAAAGCTCAAGGACAGCATCTGATGAAGCGTCCGGAGCTTCTTGCTCCCGCCGGAAGCATGGAGACACTGACCGCAGCCCTGCGGGCGGGGGCTGACGCTGTATACGCCGGAGGAAAGCTCTTTTCCGCCCGCAGCAGCGCCGCGAACTTCACTGACGGAGAGCTCGGAGAGGCTGTACGTCTTTGCCATTCCTGCGGTGCAAGGATATACTTAGCCGTGAATACTGTTATTTCCGACAGCGAGGCAGGTGCCTTCCGGGACTTCATCGTCATGACATCGAAGCTCGGATGCGACGGCTATATCGTGCAGGACTGGGGCGCTGCTTCCATAATACGCTCCGCCGTGCCTGATGCCGTTATCCATGCCTCCACACAGATGTCGGTGCATACCGCCGCCGGAGCACGTCTGCTCAGGTCGCTGGGGTATGCAAGGGTAGTCCCTGCCCGTGAACTGGACAGGAAGGCCATAGAGCGCATAGCCGCAGAGGATATAGAGGTCGAGGTATTCGTACACGGTGCACTGTGTATGTCAGTATCGGGACAGTGCTATATGTCTGCCATGATGGGCTCACGCTCAGCCAACAGGGGCTGCTGCGGACAGGCCTGCCGTCTGCCCTTCTCGGCGGCTGAAAAGAAGGACTATACCGCTCTTTCACTGAAAGACCTTTCCCTCCTGCCCCTTATTTCCGAAGTAGCGGCGGCAGGTGCGGATTCACTGAAGATAGAGGGGCGTATGAAGCGCCCGGAATACGTTGCCTCCGCTGTCAATGAGCTGGGAAAGGCTCTTGACGGACAGACGCCGGATATGAAGCTGCTGAGAGGTATATTCTCCCGCAGCGGATTCACGGACGGCTACTTCACCGGAGAACGCAGGGATATGTTCGGCAGGCGCGAGAAGGAAGACGTCACCTCCGCCCGCGACCTTATCCCGCAGATACATGAGCTTTACCGCAGCCCCCGTCAGGTATACACCATGGACGTGAAATGTGTCCTCAGGGCAGGTGAGCCCGTCAGGGCAGAAGCCGTATGCCGTGAGATACCGGAGGCAGCCGTGTCCGCAGAGGGCGCTGTACCGCAGGCGGCTCAGAACCGCCCGGTCACATCTGAGGACATCGTAAAGCAGCTGTCAAAGCTCGGCGGCACGGTATTCAGTGCCGGAGAGATCAAGGCAGAGGTGGAGGACGGACTGTTCATCCCCGCCGGAGCGCTCAATGAGCTGCGCCGGAGCCTTGCTGAGGAGCTCGCAGAGTCCGTGACATGGGAGAATACTCCGGTATACAAGATCACGGGTGAAATGCCCGCGCTGCCAGATGTGAGGGCAGAGAGCCTGCCCGAAAGACTTCCTCTGCGTGTGCTGTGCAGGAATGCCGCACAGGCAAGGGCCGCTCTGACCTGCAATAACACTGAATACATCATCGTCTCTCCGGATATCCTGCCGGAGCTTGATGGTATACCAAAGGAACGCATCATCATCTCTCCTCCCCGTTTCATCACGGATGAGGAGAGGCTCATAGAACAGCTCAGGGAGCTGAGAGAAAAGGGCTTTGAGAGACTTTTCTGCCATACCCCCGATACTGTCGGTATCGGAAGGGAGCTGGGATACACCCTCCATGGCAGCTTTACGCTCAATGTGTTCAATTCATACAGCGCTGAGTACCTGAGAGGGCTCGGACTTGAGGACTGCCTCTTCTCCATAGAGGCAGAGCTCGGACAGTTCGCAGAGGTGAGGACTGAGCTCCCTCTCGGAGCTGTCGTTGCCGGAAGACTGCCGCTCATGCTCACAAGGAACTGCCCCGTAAGGAACGAGGTGGGCTGCAGGAACTGCACAGGTCATCTTACCGACCGTACAGGAAGGACGCTGCCCGTTGCGTGCAGCAGGGACTACGTGGAGATACTCAACTCCGATGTGCTCTTCATGGCGGACAGGATAAAGGAATTTTCAAATATCGGATTCGGCTGCGTGCTGCTCCATGACGAGACGCCGGAGCAGACCATCGCCCTTATATCGGGCGTGAAGCCGGAAGGAACACTGACCAGAGGCCTGTATTACAGAGGCGTCAGGAGGTAATATGAAGCTGACTTTCAAGAAGCTCGATGAACGGGCTGTTATCCCCTCCCGTGCGACTGCCGGGAGCGCAGGCATGGACCTTTGCGCCTGCCTTGACGAGCCTGTCATACTCGCTCCGGGCGAGATACGCCTGATACCCACAGGCCTTACTGCACAGACCGACGAGACAGACGTTGCTCTCCTGATATATCCCCGCTCAGGGCTCTCCACCAGATACGGCATATCTCTTGCAAACTGCGTGGGAGTCGTTGACAGCGATTACAGGGGTGAATGGTCCGTACCGCTGATAAACCACGGAAAAGAGCCGTTTACCGTTGAACACGGTATGCGTATCGCCCAGCTCGTACCCACAAGGGTACTCTTCCCGGAGGTAGAGGTCGCCGATGAGCTGACCGGGACCGAACGGGGAGAGGGCGGCTTCGGCTCCTCAGGTATCTGATACATATATATAATAAACGCCTTTAGGCAGAAGGAGAAAACAATGAGAAAAAACGTCTATTTCTTCATCATCATGGCCGGAGCGCTGCTCATCGGCGCTGTACTTACACACGCTATCCAGGGCGCAGTAGGTCTCGGCTGGCTGGCCTACACCATCCATTTCGGTCTGCCGACTGATGTTCATCTTGACCTCAGTGTACTGACTCTGACATTCGGATTTACTGTTGACATAAGCCTGATACAGGTATTCATGCTTGTTATCGGATTCATTGTATATTTCAATACCGTAAAGAAAGTAACTGAGGGAAAGTAATATTATCTCAGTAAAAGACACATAATAATTAAGGAGCTTCAGAATGTTTACAAAGGATATCGGTATCGACCTGGGTACCGCAAACACTCTTGTGTATATGCGCGGAAAGGGCATTATAATCAGAGAGCCCTCCGTTGTCGCTGTGAACACAAAGACAGACAAGGCACGCTGGGTTGGTAAGGAGGCCAAGGAGATAATCGGAAGGACTCCCGGCACCATCGTCGCTGTAAGACCTCTGAAGGACGGCGTTATCGCCGACTTCGACATCGCCACCACCATGCTGCGCGAATTCATCCGCAAGGCCCTCAAGGGAAGGCTCTTCACCAAGGCCAATGTTATTATATGTATCCCCTCCGGCGTTACTCCCGTTGAGAGACGTGCGGTAAGAGAGGCCTGCAAGAATGCCGGCGCAAACAACGTGCTCATCATTGAGGAGCCCATGGCTGCCGCTATCGGCGCAGGTCTCCCGACGAACGATCCCGCAGGAAGCATGATCGTTGATATCGGCGGCGGTACCAGCGAGGTAGCCGTTATCTCACTCGGCGGCATAGTTGCCTCACGCTCCATCCGCTGTGCAGGAGATGAGTTCGATAACTCCATAATCAACTATATAAAGAAAAAGTACAATCTTCTCATCGGCGAGAGGACGGCAGAGAGCGTGAAGCTCGAGATCGGTTCCGCCTTCCCGGGCAGCGATGAGAGCTCTGTCGATATCAAGGGCAGGAACCTGCTCAGCGGTCTCCCGGAAAACATCAGGGTGACCTCCTCTGAGATTCGCGATGCTCTCGTTGAGCCCCTTGCCCGTGTCATCGAAGCTATAAAATCGACTCTTGAGGAGACTCCTCCGGAGCTTTCCGCAGATATAATCGACCACGGCATAACCCTGTCAGGCGGCGGCGCTCTTCTGCGCGGACTTGACAGGCTCATCAACCGTGAGACTGGTATGCCGGTATATATCGCCGAATACCCTCTCGACTGCGTGGCTGAGGGCTGCGGAAGGATACTCGAGAACATAAGCGACTATCAGGATGCTCTCACCGATAACGTCAAGTATTACTGATACTCACTCTGACTTTTAGGAGACTGATAAATGCGTGAATTTCTAAAAAGCGCCCGGTTCAAGGTGATACTTGCCTTCCTTGCCTTTCTGGTGGGACTGATGATATACGCCGTGACCAAGGGCGGATATTCCGTTTCCGGCGCTTCACTGATAAACACGGTCACAAAGCCCTTCCGCACTGTTTCCAACGGTTTCGCCGACAAGCTCGAGACCGGCGCGGACAAGCTGAAGAACGCCGATAAATACTACCGTGAGAATCAGGAGCTCAGGGCACAGGTGAGCGAGCTGAACAAGCAGCTTGCCGACTATGAGGAGCTCGTTGCAGAAGTCGAGGAGCTCAGAAAGTTCGTTGTCATCAAGGAGGAGCATCCGGATTTCCAGTACACCGAGCCTGCAAAGGTCATAGGCTACACAGCCAATGATCCCTTCAAATCCTTCACCATCGACAAGGGCGAGGAGAACGGCATAGTCCCCTATCTCCCCGTAGCGACTGCCGAGGGACTTGTGGGCATAGTGACTGAGGTATCAAAGAATACCTCGACTGTAAGAACGATACTCTCCCCCGATCTTTCCATAGCGGCTGTATGCCGTGATACCAATGCCGATTATGGCATAATCGAGGGCACTGTCCTCACCGCTGAGAAGAACTGCACCAAGCTGATACACCTCAGCACGGACAACCAGCTCAAGCCCGGATACGTCATGGCGACCTCCGGCAACAGCGGTCTTTTCCCGAGAGACTACCCCATAGGTGTGGTAAAGACAACAGGCTTCGAGACCAACGGCCTTTCCGCCTGCGCGGAGATAGAGCCCTGCGTCGATATCGCAAGACTGAGCTCGGTGGTCGTCATCACCGATTTCACTGGCAAAAAGGAGGCCGATGATGCGGATAAGGACCTCCCGTGAGAAACGTATCCTGTACTTCAAGACGGTCATCCGCTGGATACTCTACTATATCGTTATCCTGCTCGGCTTCTCGGTAATGACGGCAGGCTCATGGCTCAAGCCCGTCATACTCGTGCCGGTAGCGCTGGCTATCGCTATGGATAACAATATCCTCGGCTCGGTATTCACCGGAGGCTTCTGCGGACTGCTCATAGATATCGCCTGCGGAAGACTGTTCGGCTTCAATGCCGTTATCCTTGCCGTTCTGTGCATGGCCTTCTCGCTGATATATCAGCTCTGGCTCCGCAGCAGGATGCTCAACTATATCTGGACCTGCTCGCTTGCCGCCTATATCCAGTGCAGGCTCGACTATGAGTTCTACTACCGGATCTGGGGCTATGCCGATGTTGAGAACGTCTTCGTCCATATCACACTCAGGGTATGGGCCTATACCGTTATATCAGCTGTATTCGTATGGCTGGTGATTCGCCTTATAAACCGCTTCTTCATGCCTAAGAACCATATCACGGTTGGGGAAGCGATCAGAGCCGGAGCGTGATGCGCTGTCTGACGACTGCGGTCACGCTTTAATTCCGGATACAGCATTTCAACGTAAAGGAGTGATCGTTATCAGATCCCTTTCTGAGGCCGTAAGATCGGTGCTTGTGGTCGCACTCGTCGTGCTCCTGACAGTACTGAGCGGTATGCGGCTGATGCGTATACAGATCGTCGGCGACGAGAGCATTGCATCTGCTGCCGCCGATCCGGACGCCTTCACGTTCACGCGGGAGGTGCCCTCCACACGCGGTGAGATCAAGGACTACCGCGGAAATATCCTCGTTGCGAACGATTCACGCTGCGACCTTGTGCTCCAGAAGGCCTTCTTCCCGGAAGACTTCGCCGAGGGCAACGAGGTTCTGCTGGCTATACACAAGGCTCTCGTAGAGCACGGCTATGCCTTCGAGGAGCATATCCCCGTAAGCCTTCAGCAGCCCTACGAATTCACACAGTCAAAGAAACCCGGTATACCCGATCCGGCTGAGACTGCAACAGAGCCTGCCGCTCCGCCTGTGACGACTGCTGTCACGGGTACTGCGACTGCTCCGGCGACTACCGTCACGACTGCCTTCGTTCCTCCCCCGCCGGAATACGATGAGGCGGCCGTCAGCCAGATGATAGAACTGCTGAACCTCAATGTATACGCGACCGCCGAGAACTGCATAGACAAGCTCATCGCCGACTATGAGATATCGGACAGGTATACTCCCGAGGAGCAGCGTATCATAGCCGGTATGCGCTATGAGATGCTCATCTCCGACTTCTCCTACAGCAACGCCCTCACTCTTGCGAAGGACGTTGATCCGGAGACCGTCGTTGACATGAAGGAGCTGAGCAACTTCTACAAGGGCATCAATGCGGTCAACACCGCTGAACGAAAGATAGTGCGCGGAGACATCCTTCCCCATGAGATAGGCACCGTCGGTCCCATATACGCCGAGGAATTTGCCGCCCTGAAGGAACAGGGCTACGCCCTCAGCGACGAGGTCGGAAAGAGCGGCATCGAACAGGCTCTTGAAAAGGAACTGCGCGGACAGAGCGGCAAGGAGGAGGTCACCCTCCACAACGGCGCTATTACAAATATCAGGACTGCGCAGGAGGTAGTGCCCGGACAGACAGTCCAGCTCACTGTTGACGGCAGCTTCCAGCTGAAGCTTCAGAACATCCTCGAGAGCTTCCTGAGGACATACTCACGCGGCGGTCTCGCCAAGGCCGGAGCTCTCGTCGTGCTCGACGCAAAGACCGGAGCGGTAAGAGGTATGGCGACTGCACCCACCTTCAACCTCAAGGACTACGCTGAGGACTATGAATCCCTTCTGAACTCGGCCAACAATCCGCTGTTCGACCGCTGCACCTACGGTCAGTACCTCCCCGGCTCGACCTTCAAGACCGTTACGGCTACCGCAGGTCTCAATGAGGGCATCATCGACGGCTGGACCTCCTATCTCTGCAACCAGACCTTCTACTATCACGGAGGCAAGTTCTCCTGTACCGGCAATCACGGATATATCTCCGTAAGACACGCCATACAGGTATCCTGTAACTCCTTCTTCTATCAGCTCTCCGATAATCTCGGCATCGACAACATCACCAAGTATGCGAACCTCTACGGACTCGGCTATCATACAGGTATCGAGACCGGAGATGCGGCAGGCTTCCTCTGCAATCCGGAAACCTTTGCGGAGCGCGGTCAGGAATGGTACATCGGCTACGTTATCCAGGCGGGTATCGGTAACCAGGACTGCGGCTTCACTCCCCTCCAGCTTGCAAACGTTGCCGCCACTATCGCAAACAGGGGTACAAGATACCAGCCCTACCTTGTGGACAGCCTCTACAACTACGGCTCCGGCGAGCTGACACGCAAGACTCAGCCCACAGTTGCCGGAGAGATACCGCTCAACTACTCTGATGTGTATGACTACATCATCGGCGGTATGATGGATGCGGCTACTAATATGCCCTATGAGTATTCACTCTCAAACCTTGGTTACACCGTAGCCATAAAGACCGGTACTCCCCAGACGGACTACTATGACAAGAGCAAGCAGAACTCACTCTTCATCGGCTTTGCGCCGGCCTACGAGCCTGAGGTGGCATTCGCCGGAGTCATTGAGGGCGGTGAGTATTCCAAGTACATGATACGCGGCATACTCGATGCTTACGCAGAATGCTACGGCATCAACGGCTCAGAGCCGACTGCAACTCTTCCGCCTGAGGTAAGGGGCGGCACTACGGCAGCCTATACAGGCCCCACAACTACCGGCACCGGCACTGAG
>Ga0247608_10000392_pt1 | contig 72941 bp, 62 predicted proteins | sample 176DNAGHGlowgp2_FD_193490 | JGI IMG/M metagenome (GOLD analysis project Ga0247608, IMG submission 193490) | Sheep rumen microbial communities from Palmerston North, Manawatu-Wanganui, New Zealand - 1766 DNA GHGlow gp2 | ecosystem: Host-associated > Mammals > Digestive system > Stomach > Rumen ... | reverse complement strand
TGCTGATGAACATCTACGCAGAGTACGGCTTCTCGAAGGAGAGCACCATCAACGTGGTGAAGCCCGGCAAGACCGGCGCCGACGAGATCAAGCAGATGATGGTCGACTTCCGTGCCAACCCGCCGAAAGAACTCGGTGGCGAGCCCATCGTGCTGTGGAAGGACTATCAGACCCTCGAGGGCAAGAAGGCCGACGGTAGCATCGAAAAGCTGAACATGCCCACTACGGCCAACGTGCTCCAGTGGTTCTGCGCCGACGGTACGAAGATCAGCGTGCGTCCATCAGGCACCGAGCCGAAGATCAAGTTCTACTGCGAGATCAAGGATGCCGACTTCAAGGGAGCTGCCGACTACGAGCGTTGCTCGAAGGCCGCCGAGGAGCGCATCGAGGCCATCAAGAAGAGCCTGAATCTCTAATCAATCTGATTCAGTCTCCTTAAGACTGTCTTACCTTGTAAAACGTTGAATCAAAAACAACGTTTTTCAGGGTAAGACATTTTATCTGTGCTAACATGTAGGATAGTCTAGTAATAAAAACATTTAAATGAAGAAGATTTTATATACCTTATTTCCCATGATGCTGATAGCTTGTGGCAATAAGACAGGAAAGGCTGTAAGCGATACAGACTCTTTGGCTCTGGATTCCATCAGCGGTTCTGTTGCCGACAAGCATTCAGAGGCCTATATCCGTCAGCGTATCGACACCATCTACAAGTTTGTGGGCAAGATCACTACTGATGCCGACGGAAACCGAAATTATGATTATAGTCCCTTCAATCTTGATAGCGCCTATTGTTCCGAACGTTATTATGCCCTCATGCAGGAGGCCCTGGCAATCTGCGACGAGACGGGAGACATTCTCTACGACTATGACTATTGGGTCTGCGGACAGGATATCTCTGACGACTGGAGCTACAAGGTGGCGAAGGTGTATCAAGTCACAGACTCTACGGCTCTTGTTGACATGATCATCCACAATTTCAGCGATACGGAAAACACCATCGCCCTGCGTTTTGAACGAGACGACTGGTATATTGACGATTTCAGTCCTTCAGACGACGGTAGTGATGACAAGGCTGCTCTCCGTCGTGTGATCAGACAGGGAAGGGAGGCTCATGCGAAGGCAAAAACACTTGCCGGCGATTGGGGCTGGGTTGGCGAAGACAGTCCTGAACTGTTGCTGGATATCGAGATGACCGACAAGGGACTGAGGGCAAAGCAATGTGATGTCTATCGCATGTATGGCTTCGACCATACCAAGATCACCTTCGATGGCGAGCACCTGACGGTAAGTGAGGGTGCCGTCGACGAGCTCTCTGCTGAGAACCATATCCGTTTGTTCCTCCATCTTGACCAAAATGGCGATTTGGTGGGTGACTGTTCCATCAGCCACCGTCAGGCCAGCAAAGGCTATTTCGGCCCCATCAGGTTGCGAAAGGGCTATTTCTATTATCGTGACGGTGCCAAGAAGACTCTATCGGATTATGCGGAGTGACGTGTCCTTTTCGTTTTCCGAGTTTAGTGGCACAAAAGTCGGAGTTTAGATAGGGTAAAGTCCCACTTTAGCCTATCTGAACTCCGGGTTTGCTTAGGGGGTGAATCGCCAAGGCTTCGCGCTCACGAACTGTTGTCAAATGTTTTCCCATCCGACTTGAGATAGTAGTCGCTGAAGTCCTTGCAGCCTGGAGGCAGATGATGATGCACCAGCGAGGGCAGCACCTTCTGCAACTGTAGGAAGAGCCGTTCGCCGGGCTCATCGCGGTCGGTGGCTCTGAGAGCACCGGCACGCTTCACGTCGTAGATGTTACGCAGCATGTGCGACACCTGCTTGTGACCGCCACACAGGCCGTCAGCCATCTCCACCTCGGGCATGTTGAGGTACTGCGTGCGACCACCGAACTTCTCTAGCGCCAGGGCGTTCTGGATGAAGGCTGCCCGTGTGCAGTCTGCCGGAGGGAAGAAAAGTGCCGTCTCCGGACGCGCAGGTTTGTCGTTGGTCTTGGGCAACCGTTGCCAGGCGTCGATCTTCGCCATTTCGCCCTTGTCGTGCAGGCGGAAGTCGCGACAATTAGCCTCTACAAGATAGGACAATTGCCCCTTGTTACACCCCGAATCGGCCACCAGATTGGCCATTAATCCCGTCGGTTCCTGCCAGGTGAGGTCAGGATACTGAAATTCTGCGCCGCTGATATGTGCGCCAAGAGAGGGGAAAAGCATCGGAACGAGGGGCTCATGCATGTCTTTTGAGGCCTGTGAGAGCAGGAGTTTGATGCATTCTGTGCCTTTACCGAGGTTAGGCATCTTGGGTGCTGTTTGTTTGGTGATGTCGTATTTCATTGATATTCAGCTTTTTAGATGAATTATTACTAGCCTGCCCGTTACAGTTACAGTTGTTACAGTATGCTTTCTTTCGGTCGAAATGACTCTAATATTATATATAACTATCTATATATCAGTAAGTTATATATTATTAGCGAGATTGAGAGAACCTCAGAAATTTATTGTCACAACTGTAACTGTCACACGAGCTTGCCTTACATTTACTTACTCTTCTTCTACCAGGCCCTCCAGCGCCATGCAGATCTCGTTGTAGACTCCGAGTGCGTAGCGCTCGACTCTGAAGCCCTCGTCCATCTTTACAGGGCGGAAGTTCAGCCGCAGCGAGCCGTCGGAGCAGCGCGTGACGGTGATGTAGCGGCCTCGGAACACGCGCGGGTTGCGCTTCGAGAGCCAGGGCAGCGTCTCGACGAAGGTGTAGTATGAGCAGCCTGAAATGACAATGTTTTTGTTACGAAACGTTAAATATCACGCTTGACAAGAAAATATTTACGAAATAATTTGGTTTACAAAATAAACTTCTTTATCTTTGCGTCGTGATTCGAACACAAATGGCCGGAATCGGTGTCTTCTGCAGGGGTGCTGACGAGGCTGGAGAACAAGTAAAAAGGCGAATCGAAGCTAAAAGAACAGCGCGACAAGCCAAGTTTTAATTCACTTAAAAACGAAAAGAATCATGGAAGAAAACCTGAATATGACTGCCGAGCGCAGTCTGGAAATCATCACGCAGCAGATTGAGAAGAGCCGCCAGGTAGTGGCCAAGGATACCGGGCTGTCGCTCTATGTGTCAGGCCTTTGCGTTATGGGTATAGCGCTCCTCATTGCTCTATGTGTCTATTTTACGAATAACGCAGGATTCTATCTGCTGTACGCAACGTTACCCATATTTATCTACTTTGCCGACCGCTATGCCAAGCGGAACAAGCCCAAGGTCCCAGCGAGTTTTGTTGGCACGATGGTAGATAAGACCTGGACCACGTTCGGCATCTTTGTCATCGCATTTTTTGTGTTTACCATTTTCTACGACTCTTTGATGGCGCGAACGGAAAGTCTAGAGGTCTTTCTCCGTCTGAAGATCGAGCCCTTCCGAATCATCCTTCTGCTCATGGGCATGGCCATCACCATCAACGGTTATATACTCAAGAGCCGCTGGCTGGTATGGTGTGGCATTATCGGCGGCATCGGAGGCTTCGCGTGGGAATCGTTCTATGTGACACAGACGATAGTCGCCAGGCTCTTTCCTCTCCAAAGCGCCCCAGGAATATCTCATCTATTGACGGGCATCATCATTGCGCTCTTCTCCTTTATCGGCATGACGCTCCCCGGGATGAAGCTTAAAAACAAGTAAGGCCTATGATGTTTCCAAACTTAGATCCTTTGTTGCACTCCGAGCTGCGGCTGGCGGTGATGTCGCTGCTTGTGAGTGCAGAGGAAGCCGAGTTCCCGTATATCAAGGAGCAGACGGGCGCCACTGCCGGCAACCTCAGTGTGCAGATCGATAAGCTTTCGGCAGCGGGTTACATCGAGGTCGAGAAGACCTTCAAGGGCAAGAAGCCCTGCACCATCTGCCGCATCACCTCCGAGGGCCTGAAAGCCTTCGAGAACTATGTGGAATCATTGAAAAGTTATCTTGTAACAAAATAACGGTTTCTTCGTGATAGGCTCACCCATGACTATGTAAATGGTGCTTCGTTCTTTAAGTATTTTGTAGCGAAGTATATACAATAAAAAAGCTGCCGAAGCAACTCTTTAAAAACGGGCAGTATCGATAAAGCTCGACGGCTTCGGGACGTTCTCTCCGAGCGTCGACGGTCAGAAGCTGGGCAAGGCCAACCTCTCAGAGGCTGTGGCCGGTGGTGCCGACGCGATGATCAACGGCATCCGCCTGAACTTCACGCCTGAGAACACCAAGGGCGAGGAGCTGACCTCGAGGGCCCTGAAGAAGGAGTGCGTCTTCGAGTGGGGCTATCTCGTGGAGAGCGAGGTTCGTACCGTCGGAGGCAAGGAGAAGCGCTTCCAGAAGAAGACGCCGCTGAGCTACGTGCTGGCTCCTACGGCCGACCAGCAGGGTAACGGTTAGTCTTGCGGTGGCCTCGAAAAAGTCTGGAGGCTGCTATGCACAAAAAAGAATGAGAGCCAGGCTAAGTAGTCTGACTCTCTTTTTTCTTTGTGGCGACTCTAAATGTTTCACCACGTGATTCCGTCGGGGCTCGAACCCGAGACCTACTGCTTAGAAGGCAGTTGCTCTATCCAACTGAGCTACGGAACCGTACCTTTGTGTATGCGGGTGCAAAGGTAGGCATTTTTTTGGAAACACACAAATTTTAGACCATAAATCTTATATAAGTGCGGTCGTCGAAACTGTTATTGCCGGGTGTGAAGCCCTTTGTGGCCTTGAACCGTCCGATGTTGAGCGGGTCGTTGCGCCGCTGCTCGTCGAGCCTGGACTCCGATTCGGCGAGCGTGGGGCAGAGGAAGGGATAGCCATCGGAGGCAAGTACTATCTCCCAGGGACGGAAGTCGAGGGTGATGATGGGCACGCGCGCCTCGGGGATGGGGAAGCCGTCGATGACGGCATAGGTCTTGTTCTGCTGCTGCATGGCTCGGAGCATCTCGGGGATGATGGCTGCTCGGGCTTGGTCGTCGGCAAGTATCTCGTCAGGGGTCATGCCGGCAGCCAGCAGCTCTCTTACCTTCTCGGCACGCCGCTCTGCCAGCGTCGCTTCGTAGGGCTTGGGGTTCTCGCAGAGCTCTCCGCCGACGAGGCATTGGCAGTCGCCAACGAGCCAGATTTCGCGGCGGCGGCTGGAGTAGACGATGGCCGAGGCGCAGAGGCGTTCCTCGGGGTGGGCGGCGAGCAGCTCGGCTGTTGCCTGGCGGCCTGTCAGCTTCCAGAGTGGCAGGTAGACATCGCGGATGGCCTTTGTGGCGGCTACGCAGAATTGGTGGCACGATGTGTCGGGCGGCATCTTGCGGATGAGGCGGCTGACGACGGTCATCGCGTATTGGCCGTTCGACATGGTGCGGCTCCATTGGCGCGTGGCCTTCGACGTGGAGCCGTCGATCACGGCGATGAAGTCACTTGTGACGACGATTCCGTCCTCGCTTTTCTTCGTGCTGCTCTTTGGCGTGAGGCTTTGCTCGATAATCTTCATGCTTGAAGTTCGGATTATATGACTTGGGCTTGTAGCCGCCCGGGGATTGGGGCATGCCGCTGTAGAGTCGTGGAATGAGGTCGGCGCGCCCGATGCGGCGGAGGCTCTGCTCGATGTTGCGGCGCTCCTCGGGCTTGTACCAGAAGAAGTACTGGCGCTGGGCGAGTTTGTCCTTAGGGCTCTTGGCGCTGAAGACGGGCTCCAGCGTGTAGGGGTCGTAGCCGGTGTACCATGTCTCGGTGGCGATGGTCATCGGCGTGGGGGTGAAGTCCTGCACCTGCTCCAGATGGAAGTCGAGGCTCTTGGTGATGACGGCGAGCTCGGCCATGTCTTCCTCGCGGCAACCGGGGTGTGAGGAGATGAAGTAGGGGATGATTTGCTGGTTAAGGCCCTCTTCGCGGTTGATGCGATCGAACTCGCGCTTGAAGTCGTAGAACTGCTGGAACGAGGGTTTGCGCATGAAGTGGAGCACGCGGTCGCAAGTGTGCTCGGGTGCCACCTTCAGCCGTCCGCTGACGTGGCGGGTGATGAGCTCTCGGGTGTACTCTCGGGCGGCTCTGTTGGCCTCCTCGTCCTTGCTCCTGTAGAGTAGCAGGTCGTATCGCACGCCGCTGCCGATGAAGCTGCGCTTGATGCCTGGAAGGGCGTCGACGGCGTGATAGATGTCGAGCAGTCTGGAGTGGTCGGTGTTGAGGTTCGGACAGATTTGGGGGTGGATGCAGCTGGGTCGGCGGCATTTCTCGCAGGCATTCTTGTTCCTGCCCGCCATGCCGTACATGTTGGCCGAGGGTCCGCCGAGGTCGGAAAGGTAGCCTTTGAAGTCGGGCATCTGGACGACCTGCTTCACCTCTTTTAATATACTCTCCTTGGAGCGGCAGGCAATGAACTTGCCCTGATGGGCCGAGATGGTGCAGAAGGCACAGCCTCCGAAGCATCCTCGATGGATGTTGACGCTGTGCTTGATCATGTCGTAGGCGGGGATGCGCTTGCCCTTGTATTTGGGGTGTGGCTGGCGGGTATAGGGCAGGTCGAACGAGGCATCGAGCTCTGCGGTGGTCATCGGCGGGTAGGGGGGATTGACGACGACACAGGTTTGAGGCTGGAGGTTGGAGGTTGGAGAATGGAGTGGCTGGATGAGTCGCTGGGCGTGCATCATGTTCGACTGCTCCTCGATGTGCCGGAAGTTCTCTGCCTGGGCCCGCTTGTTGCGGAGGCACTCTTCGTGGCTGTTGAGTACGATGTCGTCGGTTGTGATGCCACCAGGAATGTCTTCCTTCCTGGCGAGATAGACTGTTTGCGGGATGGATTTAATGGCGGCAGCAAATTGTTCACTATTCACTTTCCACTTTTCACTTAACACGCGTGCCAGCTCGAGGGTGGGTTTCTCACCCATGCCGTAGGTGATCATGTCGGCCCCGGAGTCGCAGAGGATGCAGCGGCGGAGCTCGTCTTGCCAGTAGTCGTAGTGGGTGACGCGCCGCAGGGAGGCCTCGATGCCGCCGAGCACGACGGGCACATCGGGGAAGAGTTGCTTGAGTATCTTCGTGTAGACGATGGTGGGGTACTCGGGGCGCATGTCGTGGCGGCCATCGGGGGAATAGGCATCCTCTGAGCGCAGTCGGCGGGCGGCGGTGTACTTGTTCACCATCGAGTCCATGCATCCGGGCGAGATGCCAAAGAAGAGGCGGGGCCGACCCAGTTTCTTGAAGTCGCGGTAGTCGCCGTGCCAGTCGGGTTGCGGAACGATGGCTACGCGGTAGCCAGCTGCCTCCAGAATGCGCCCGATGACCGCTACACCGAAGGAAGGATGGTCTACATAGGCATCGCCGGAGAAGAGGATGACATCCACCTCATCCCATCCCCTGAGTTCCAGCTCCTTCTTCGTCGTCGGCAGAAAGTCCGTCAGCCTATACTCCATTTCCCTCACCTTTTAATCTTGATGTTTCACATCGAGCTCGCTTGATCGCAACCTTCAATCGTCAATTAAACGGCGTTCCCTGGACGGCTTCAGTGGTCGTTCCAATGTCTTCGCTGGTCTGGTTCTTCCAGTTGATATACAGGAGTACCAGTTGCTGCAGTCCGAAGGCCTTCATATTGGGGTGGTAAATCACGTCGAGGCAGAGGTTGAGCAGGTCTTTGTCAAGGCCGTCCTGAGCTTCGAGCAGGGATCGGATATTCAGCTTCAGCTTGTCGAGCACTTGTTCGTCGACATAGCCCGTCGAGTCGATTAGGTCGCGCAGTAGCTGATACTTTTCGATGGTCTGGAGGTGGCTCTCTTGGATTTCGATGCTTCTTGAGCCAGAGGAATTAGTCTGTATTTTCATGTGAAAACTGTTTGATTAGTTTATTATTTAATGTAGTAGGAAATTCAGGATACCTTTCATGAGGGCGAATCGCACATATTCCTTCTTGATGCACTCGAAAGGGAATCCGAGCGTCATCGCCTTGTAGTCGTTGCCGCTGTAGGCCACGCAGGCACTCTGCTGGTCGCCATAGCGCATGGCGCAGAAGGCCTGGGCTACGGGTTGCAGCACGTCGGGATGGGTGGCGGCATAGTGCCGGGCATTCAGTTGGCGGTAGAAGTCGAAGGTAGTGCCTAGACCAGAGACCGTTTCACGGCGTAGCAGGTCGTTGTCGGTGCCGGAGTAGCGGCATTTCAGCACTTCTTCGAGATACTGACGGTCGGCAGGCATCGGCATGTCGGCCCCGATATAGGAACCGCTGACGAGCAAGGCGCCGCCCCTCGAGGTGAAGAGCTGCAGGTGCTGGCGCAGCGCTGGCGTCAGGGCCTGATAGGGGCGCAGCGAGTGGCCGTCGTTCTTCTCCAGTCCCAGGATGAGGTCTATCATGTCGTACTTCAGAGGGACGACCTCGTTGGTTTCGAGGGCTTGTGAGGAGCAGCTGACGATGTTGTATCTGTTGGTGCTGGCAATGGCTTCTGCATGGGTGCGGATATAGTTGAAGTCGTTGCCGGCAATGAACTGTCCGGCCAGCGTCTCGTCGGTATAGCCCAGTCCGGAAGTGGTCTCCTTGCCCATGGTCGACTTGGTGAAGCAGTTCTGGTAGCCCAGCCATCCTGCCGTCCGGCCATAGCTGACGCCGATATCGTCCTCCAGGTCGAAGCCCTGCTCATCGGCATCGTCGACGACTGTAGGCGACGATAGTCGATGGAACCCGTTGACGATGAGGATGGTCTTCTCTGCCTCAGGTGTGTAGCAGGCCGACACCACCTCGCTGGGGAAGCTCTCGCCACCCTCGTTGACCGCTGCCACGCGGAAGGAGTGTACCCTGCCAGGAGCGATGGGTATCTTCAGGCTTGTGTGGTGCTTGCCCTTCAAGTATATGCCGTTGTCGAAGCCGCCCCTGCCGTTGGCCGTATAGATGATGAAGCCCGTTGGCTTGGCCGATGGCTCCAGAGGGTCGTCGACTGGCGTCCAATGTACTTCGGCCTCGCCCTTGGCCGTCAGCACGACATAGACATGGTCGGGGGTGAGAGGCGTGACGATGTAAGGCACCTGGTGCATGCGGGAGATATATCGCAGCAGGATCTTGTAGATGCTTCGCGCCAGGTCGAAGCGGAAGTTCGGGTCTTGTCCGAAACGCATGTCTGCGAAGTTCTGGTGCGACATGGTCTCGATGATGGCGCTGGGCACGCAAGGCACGCGGCTCTCGGAGTAGTTGCGGTCGTAGAGTTCGCGCCGCTGCCACTCGTGGTAGATGTTCTGCATGTCGTTGGGGATGACGGTGAGTAGCTCGTCGGCGAGGTCGCGCGAGGCCAGTCGAGAGCGCCCTGTGCCGAGAATGCTGTCCAGGAGATAGGTGGTGCAGACGGCGAGGGTGCCCGTGTGGGTCTTGCCGTCGGCGGTATAGCCGGCATCGCTGTGGACGGCTAGGGAGAGCTCGATAGGCACCTTTATACCTGTGCTGTCGGGCAGATAGCAAGAGCCCCCTGCCAGATAGTTGGTCATGCAGGAACGAGCGTTGATGTCGTCACCATAGTCGTCTTGACCGTCTTTCGTACTGTAGACGGAATAGGGCATGCCGGCCCATTGGGCATAGTAGCGTGAGCCTTCGAAGCAGCGTGGCATGAAGCTGACCTCTCCTTCGCGGGCGATGTTTCCCATGCCGCCACCTATGCGCACTCCATCGGCGGTAACGATGCCGTTGCGACTGCTGAGGTTGTCAAGCACGATGCAGTTGCGCTCGTTGTTACCTTCTTCGAAGTCGAAGTTGCCGAGATAGACCCAGGTGGAGCCTCCCATCTGCTGGTTCACGCGGAACTCCGTGGGGATGCCCCGATGCCAGACGGTGTAATGGGCATCGTCGATGCTGCCCTTGACGGTCTGATAGCTCACGTAGACGGCATAGTTGCCAGTCTCAGGAACGGTTGGATACCAAGTGATGGTGCTCTTCATGCCGGGGTCGCTGACGGTTCCCGTCTGTCGGGCGGTACCTGCTTCAAAGGGGTTCTCACGCTCCTCGTAGCCACCTTCGTGGAAGGCAAAGCCGGGCAAGGCAGTCGGTTGCCAATCGAGCAGACCTTTGGTCTCTCTGTAGCGTGAGCCGTCGGCAGCCTTCTTCGTATCGTTGTCGACGACCGCCTCATGATCCTGCCAATCGCGCTCGCGAGGCGTGAAGACGATGGCGCCAGCCTTCTCGAGCATGGGGATAAGGTAAGGGGTAACAATGGTCTGGGTGAAGAGGTCTTCGCGGGTGCCGAATAGGGCAGGGCGCTGCCATCGCCACATGTGCTCCTTGAGATCATAATAACGGCCGTGGCTGGCCCAGATGGAAAGATGGCGGTTCTGCAGTCCGCGTGTCACTTTGTAAGGTATCGAGGCGTTGCTCACCCAGGGGCGGCCCTGATAGTCGATGTCACCCCAGAGACGCTTGGGGTCGGGTGTCTTCTGTAGTCGGTTGGGCACAAGCTGGCGGATGTCCCACCCGCCGGTCTTGACGATCAGTTCGTATTTCTTGTAGGCGGCGGGAATCAGCTTTTGCACATTTTCGTAGATGGTTTCTGCCGACTGTGGCGTGAACACTTGTTCGCCGAAGTGTGAGTCGGCGCATATCACAATCGTCCGCAGGGTGTCGTTGATATTGACACTCTGCAGACGGGAGGCTGTCCTGATGAGTTGTCCGTAGGGACGATAGCTCTTGAAATAGTTGTCAAGTTGTTTCTTGAAGTCCTGCTGAGCGTGGGCCGGTAGTATCAGTAAGGCTGAAAGGATAAGATAGAAAAGTTGTTTCATACAAGTTCTCCGATGGTGAAATTCTGGGGCTTTTTCCCCTTGAAGTGTTGGTAATAGAGTTTGATGTCCCTCATGTCCTTGTCAAGGTCGCCTGACGGGATGATGGTCTTGGTGCATTGGATGCGCTTCTGTTCATAGTCGAGGCCGTAGAGCAGGATGGGCATATTGGCTTTAAGGGCAATGAAGTAGAAGCCCTTCTTCCAGTCGGCAGTCCTTGAGCGCGTGCCCTCGGGAGTGATACAGAGATGGAAGGTGTCTGCAGCCTTTGCCGTTTCTGCCATCGCGTCGGTCATGCTCATCTTCTTCTGACGATATACGGGTATGCCTCCAAGGCTGCGGAATATAGGTCCCAAAGGCCAAAAGAACCACTCCTTTTTCATCAGGAAATTGCTTTTCATGCCTATCGACCGACTATAGAGCAGCCCAAGTATGAAATCCCAGTTGCTTGTGTGGGGTGCCAGGCAGATGATGTATTTGTCGGGGTGTTCTTCCGTTACTTCGACAGTCCAGCCCATCTGTTTGTATAACAACCAGTTACAGAGTATTCTCCACATCGTTTCCTAAATGTTAATCTGATCCAGCATATTGCTAACCTGTACATTGAACTTTTCGCGCAAGTCCTTGAAATAGACCTTAGCGCTTAAACCTGGTTCTGGATGAGATACCCTTCTGATGTAATGGTCTTGCATCTTCACAATAGTGAAAAGATGGGCCTCCATGTTCTCTCTGTTGACTTCAGGACCATAGAGCGATACAGCTACGCAGTCAGCAAAAAGTGCCTCGCAAATCAGGTTGATCTTTTTCTTTAGTTTTCTCTTGTTTGCCATGTTCTTTCCTCCTTGATTTATTGTTATTTGCAAAATTGACTGAACAAAGATAAGCAATTTTTTCGAGATACCAAGTCTTTATGCCCAAAAAAATATTAAAATGGTGAAATTAGGCCCTTTTCTTTCGTATTTCTAACAAAAATCAACTAATTTTGCACGTCGAAAACGAATTATTCATTTCAAAAATAAACAATTAACAGATTATGGAAAAAAGTGCATTGCAGTTGGCAAGAGCCGCTTATCAGCCTAAGCTGCCTAAGGCTCTCCAAGGTGCAGTAAAATTGAAGGAGGGTCAGCCCACTCAGAGTGTCGGTGACCAGGAGGAAATCAAGAAGTTGTTCCCTAACACCTATGGTATGCCTATCGTAGAGTTCGAGCCCGCAACCGAGGCCAACCATTCAAAGATGAACGTGGGCATTATCCTTTCCGGCGGTCAGGCTCCTGGTGGCCATAATGTCATCACCGGTCTGTTCGATCAGATCAAAAAACTGAATCCCGAGAACCGTCTCTATGGTTTCATACTCGGTCCTGGCGGTCTGGTGGATCACAATTATATGGAGCTCACTGACGAGATTATCGACAACTATCGCAATACCGGTGGCTTTGACATGATCGGCTCTGGCCGTACAAAGCTGGAGAAGGTGGATCAGTTTGAGAAGGGTCTTGAGATTATCCGCAAGCTCGACATCAAGGCTATCGTGATTATCGGTGGCGACGACTCCAATACTAATGCCTGCGTACTGGCAGAGTACTATGCCGCCAAGAACTATGGCGTGCAGGTCATTGGCTGTCCGAAGACCATCGACGGTGACCTGAAGAACTCTCAGATTGAGACGAGCTTCGGTTTCGATACTGCTTGTAAGACCTATTCAGAGCTTATTGGTAACATCGAGCGCGACTGTAACTCATCGCGCAAGTATTGGCACTTCATTAAGGTGATGGGGCGTTCAGCTTCTCATATCGCTCTTGAGTGTGCCCTCCAGACACAGCCGAATATCTGCCTTATCTCAGAGGAGATTGAGGCCAAAGGCATGAGTCTCGACGATATTGTGGACTACATCGCTGAAGCCGTTGTCTCCCGTGCTGCCGATGGCAATAACTTCGGTTCTGTCATTATCCCCGAGGGCGTGATTGAGTTTATCCCTGCTATCAAGAAACTTATCGCTCAGCTTAACGATGTGCTCGCTATGCCTGAGGCCAAGGAGATCAGCCGCGACGAGCAGGTAGACTTTGTGAAGAGCCATCTCTCGGAAGAGAACCTGAAAGTGTTCAATAGTCTGCCCGTAGGCGTAGCCCGTCAGCTGGCACTCGACCGCGACCCCCACGGAAATGTGCAGGTATCACTTATCGAGACTGAGAAACTGCTCTCTACAATGGTTTCCCAGAAGTTGGAGAAGATGAAAAAGAAAGGTCTTTACAAGGGTAAGTTTGCTGCCCTCCATCACTTCTTTGGCTATGAGGGACGCTGCGCTGCTCCTTCTAATTTCGATGCCGACTACTGCTATGCCCTCGGTACCTCAGCTGCTCAGCTGATTGCCAATGGTAAGACCGGCTATATGGCCATTGTGAAGAACACGACCGCTCCCGCAGAACAATGGATTGCCGGTGGTGTGCCTATCACGATGATGATGAACATGGAGAAGCGTAATGGTGAAATGAAGCCTGTAATCCGTAAGGCCCTCGTCGAGCTCGACGGTGCTCCTTTCAAGGAATTTGCCGCTCATCGCGATGAGTGGGCCCGCAAGACGGCCTATGTCTATCCCGGTCCTATCCAGTATTGGGGACCCACCGAGGTCTGCGACCAGCCGACGAAGACGCTTGCATTGGAACAGGCCAAGTAAATGTCAAAGAAACGAAGAACCATCACCCGCAAGGGTGTCGGCACTAATCGTACTTATCACGGCCCAGGGCATCGTAAGCGCCCTGGTGCCGTGATTCGACTTCTCCAGAAGGTCCCTTCATGGGGATGGTGGATTGGTGCAGCTGCCATCGTGCTGGGTTATGTCTGGTTCTTCTATTATTTCTTTGTCGGTCCTTTCGGCTTCCGGTGGCGAGCACTCTACGGCACAGTCACCTATCCCAAGGGTTATGAGATTCATGGCATCGATATCTCCCACCATCAGGGTCGCATCGACTGGGGAGAACTGAAGGACAACGGCAGCATCAACAAGTGCCCCATTCGTTTCGTAATGATCAAGGCTACCGAGGGCGCTACCCAGACCGACGAGAACTTCCGCGATAATTTCTATCAGGCCCGTGAGAACGGCTTCACCCGCGGAGCTTATCATTTCTACAGTGTACATTCGCCAGCAGAGCAACAGGCTTGGCACTATATCAGTACCGTCAAATTGGAGAATGGCGACTTGCCGCCTGTGCTTGACGTGGAACATAAGCCGAAGGACCAGACAGACGAGGAATTCAAATATTCGGTGTTGCGATGGCTGGTGATGGTGGAGGAACACTATCAGGTGAAGCCCATCCTCTATACATATTTCAAATTCAAGACTCGCTACCTCAACGATTCCATCTTCGACCGTTATCCCTATTGGATTGCGCATTATTACGTTGACTCCCTACAATACAAGGGCCCATGGAAGTTCTGGCAGCATACCGATGCAGGTCGACTGCCCGGTATTAAGGGCAATGTGGATTTCGACATCTACAATGGTTCCTATTACGATCTTCGTCAGATGACCATCGGTTCACAAGAGACTATCGGCGAAAAGGCATACAACGAATGAGATTCTTCATTACCCTCAGCTATGACGGCTCCCGCTACCACGGATGGCAGATTCAGCCCAATGGCCCATCTGTGCAGGAAAAGTTGCAATGGGCACTTTCTACGATTCTACGGCAAGACATCTCGGTGACAGGGGCAGGACGTACCGATGCCGGTGTGCATGCCCGGATGCTTGTTGCGCATTTCGAGGTGGAGACCCTTCTGATGGAACCTTCAGACCTTGTATATAAATTGAACCGTTTGCTGCCTCAGGACATTGCTGTGCAGAATATCCGGCAAGTGAGTGACAACCTACATGCCCGCTTCTCGGCTATCTCGCGCACGTACCATTATTATATTCATACCGTGAAAGATCCTTTTCTCAGAGACCGTTCATGCGAGTTGCACTATACACTCGACTTCGCTAAGATGAAAGAGGCGGCTGCCATTCTGATGACCTATGAGGACTTTGGGGCATTCTGTAAGGCTCATGCAGATGTGAAGACCACAATCTGTCATGTCACCGTAGCCCAATGGCATCAGACATCCCCTACCTGTTGGTATTTTGAGATTACTGCCAACCGCTTTTTGCGCAATATGGTGCGTGCCGTCGTGGGAACGCTCATTGATGTGGGAAGAGGCCGCTTATCGCTTGACGACTTCCGTAAGGTTATCGAGGGAAAGCGCCGTACGGAGGCTGGCGAGTCGATGCCCGCTCATGCGCTTTTCCTTGTAGACATTAAGTATTAGTTATGCATTGTCAAATAGTACAGATTCGTAATGTGGTTAATTTTGGCATTTATGTCGGCAGCCATGTTAGGCTGCTACGACTCGTTTAAGAAACAGGCACTTAAGTCGAATGCTGTTATTCCCGTCCTGTTCTTCAATACGCTTTTCTCCTCGCTTATCTTCCTGCCATGCATTGTGCTTAGTACAACGACAGATTTCCTGCAAGGTACAATCTTTCAGACTGCATCTGGCGGTTGGGAGATGCACAAGTATATTGTGCTCAAGGCGCTCATCGTGCTGTCGAGTTGGATACTTGGATATTTCGGTATGAAGCACCTGCCGCTGACCATCGTCGGGCCAATTAACGCCACGCGCCCTGTGATGGTGCTTGTGGGTGCTTTGCTGTTTTTTGGCGAACGTCTTAATGTATGGCAATGGATAGGTGTACTGTTGGCAGTCGCTTCTTTCCTCTTGCTCAGTCGGAGCGGAAAGAAGGAGGGAATCGACTTCAAGCATGACCGCTGGATTTACATGATTGTTGGTTCTGCCATTCTAGGAGCTATCAGCGGGCTCTACGACAAGTATCTGATGGCGCCTGTAGAAAGTGGTGGAGTAGGACTCGACCGCATGATGGTTCAGTCGTGGTACAATATCTACCAATGCGGTATGATGGCTCTGATGCTGTGGCTGTTGTGGTGGCCAAAACATGAACAGACTACACCCTTTCATTGGTCGTGGTCCATCCTCGGTGTGAGCATTTTTCTATCCACAGCCGATTTCATGTATTTCTATTCCCTGTCGCTTCCTGATGCAATGATTTCCATCGTGTCGATGATCCGTCGTGGCAGCGTCATCGTTAGTTTCTTCTTCGGGGCTTTGTTCTTCCAGGAGAAGAACCTCAAAGCCAAAGCCTTCGACCTCGCTCTGGTACTTCTGGGAATGCTATTCCTTTACATTGGAAGCAAATAAACAAAAACAACAGATTACACGGATTACATGGATTCTATCTGTCATCATGCAGAAAGATTAAATCCGTGAAATCCGTGTAATGAGTTGTTAGAGAATAATCTCTTTACTTAATCAAGTCAACTGAACGCTTCAGGAACTTGTCGAGAGCCTCGCCCTTGAGCATGCCGTTCTGAAGGAGTGCCAGGTCGATCAGCTGATGGACAATATCGTTACCCTTTGCATAGTCAGCAATGACGGCGGTCTTCTTGTCCTTCTGCTCCTGAACAGCCTTCTCAGCCTCGGCCTTCTGGTCCTTGTCCTCCTGTGTCAGTTCGTCGTACTTCTTCTTGTCTTGTGCCTGTCGGATGGCGGCCAAGCGGGCCTCCTGTCCTTTCAGTTCGCTGACGATTGGTTTCAAGGCCTCAACTGTGGCTGCCTCGCTGTCGTCGAGTACCTTCTTCACCAAAGGATGGTCTGAGTTGAGTACGATGTTATAGGAGTCGGGCATCTGTCCGTAGAAACCCATACCAGGCTGGAACTTGCTCATGTCCTTCATACGACGCATATACTCGTTCTGGGTGATGATGACAGGACGAGCCTCGCTGCCGAGGGCGTCGACTTGGACCATGAACTCTGCCTTGTCAATCTTTGGCATCTGGGTGCGGAATACTGCTGACAGATTGTCAGACTGTTCCTCTGAGAGCGTATTCTTGGGACCATCGTCCTTCACGATAAGGCGGTCGATAATGTCTGCATCGACACGTGTGAAATGGCTCTTCTCAAACTTTTGCTCCAGCGTCTGGATGGTAGGCACATCGAGCTGGCCATCGAGTAGCAGCACCGAGTAGCCCTTGTCCTGGGCGGCTTTGATATATGAGTACTGTTCTTCCTTGTCAGTAGCGTATAGATAGACAAGCTGGTCGTTTTTGTCCTTCTGTGAGGCTTCAATGAGCGTTTTGTATTCGTCGAAGGTAAAGTATTTGCCTTCTGTGTCCTTCATCAAGGCAAAGTCCTTGGCACGGTCATAGAAACCGTCCTCGGAGAGGATGCCGTAGTTGATGAAGAGCTTCAGGTCGTCCCACTTCTCCTCATACTCCTTGCGGTTTTCCTTGAAAATGCTGTTCAGGCGGTCGGCCACTTTCTTGGTGATATAGGTAGATATCTTCTTCACCTCTCGGTCACTCTGCAGATAGGAACGACTGACATTCAGGGGAATATCAGGTGAGTCAATCACACCGTGGAGCAAGGTGAGGAACTCCGGCACGATGCCCTCCACCTGGTCGGTAACGAAGACTTGGTTGCAGTAGAGCTGGATCTTATTGCGCTGAAGTTCGATGTTCGACTTGATCTTTGGGAAATATAGGATTCCTGTCAGGTTGAAGGGGTAGTCGACGTTTAGGTGGATCCAGAACAAAGGCTCATCACTCATGGGGTAAAGAGTACGGTAGAACGACTTATAGTCCTCATCCTTCAGAGTCGAGGGAGTCTTGGTCCACAAGGGCTCCACATTATTGATTATATTGTCCTCGGCAGTATCCACTTGTTTGCCGTCCTTCCATTCGTTTTTTTTTCCGAAGGCTACGGGCACGGCCATAAACTTGCAGTATTTCTGGAGCAGGTTCTCGAGTTTGTATTTGTCGAGGAACTCCTTCGAGTCGTCGTCGATGTAGAGGATGATGTCCGATCCGCGTTCTTCGCGCTCGGCATCGTCGATCTCGTAGGCAGGTGAACCGTCGCAGCTCCATTTCACGGCCTTGGCTCCTTCCTGCCATGACTTCGTGATAATCTCTACTTTCTTCGACACCATGAACGAAGAATAGAAACCGAGACCGAAGTGGCCGATGATGTTGTTGGCGTTGTCCTTGTATTTTTCAAGGAAGTCTGTCACACCCGAGAAGGCGATCTGGTTGATGTACTTGTCGATTTCTTCCTCTGTCATGCCGATACCGTGGTCGCTGATTGTGATGGTGCCCTTGTCGGCATCGAAATTGACGCGGATGGTCAGGTCGCCGAGTTCGCCCTTGAAGTCTCCCTTTTCTTGGAGCGTCTTTAACTTCTGTGTAGCGTCGACGGCGTTCGATACCATCTCGCGCAGGAAAATCTCATGATCACTATAGAGAAACTTTTTGATAACGGGGAAGATGTTCTCGGTCGTAACCCCGATGTTACCTTTTTGCATAATACTTATTCAAATATTTAATATTTTTCCAAACTAATGCAAAAAGCGTGCCAAAAAAAATCCCTCCGAAGGGAATTTCGGAGGGATTGTCTATAAGGTAGGGAGAATATTATTTCTTCTTGCCTTCGCCTTCCTCAAGCTGAGCCTTCAGTTGAGCCAGAGCGTCGATATCGCCCAATGTAGTGCTGGCAGCAACATTCTCGATCTTCGGAGCCTCGTCTTTTTTGGCAGTACGAGTCTTCTTGGCTGCAGCCTTCTTCTCCTCGCGTGCGGGATCCTCGAAGGTGCGGCTGTGAGAGAGAATGATGCGCTTAGAGTCCTTGTTGAACTCAATCACCTTGAAGGGCAGAGTCTCACCGGCAACAGCCTGCGTTCCATCTTCCTTCACCAGGTGTTTCGGTGTTGCGAAGCCCTCAACGTTCTCCTCGAGAGAAACGACGGCGCCCTTCTCGAGCAACTCAGTAATCTTACCCTCATGGATAGAACCGACGGTGTACTTCTCCTCGAAAGCATCCCAGGGATTGTCCTCCAACTGCTTGTGGCCAAGGCTGAGACGACGGTTCTCCTTGTCGATGTCGAGTACAATAACCTCGATGGGCTCGCCCACCTTGGTGAACTCTGAGGGGTGCTTCACCTTCTTGGTCCAAGAGAGGTCGCTGATGTGGATCAGACCGTCGACACCTTCCTCCAGCTCAACAAACACACCGAAATTAGTGAAGTTGCGAACCTTGGCGTTGTGCTTGCTGCCGACAGGATATTTGGTCTCGATAGCCTCCCATGGATCCTCACGCAGCTGCTTGATGCCAAGCGACATCTTGCGCTCGTCGCGGTCGAGGGTCAGGATGACAGCCTCCACGTCGTCCCCCACCTTCAGGAAGTCCTGAGCTGAACGGAGGTGCTGACTCCATGACATCTCGCTGACGTGAATGAGTCCCTCCACGCCAGGCTGGATCTCTACGAATGCACCATAGTCGGCAATCACGACTACCTTGCCTTTCACATGGTCGCCCACCTTCAGGTTGGCGTCCAGAGCATCCCAAGGATGCGGGCTCAGTTGCTTCAGACCGAGGGCGATGCGGCGCTTTTCGTCGTCGAAGTCGAGAATCACCACATTGATCTTCTGGTCGAGCTCTACCACCTTCTTTGGGTCGTCTACGCGACCCCAGCTCAGGTCGGTAATGTGGATCAGTCCGTCCACACCGCCCAGATCTACGAACACACCGTAGCTGGTGATATTCTTCACGGTTCCCTCGAGGATCTGACCCTTCTCGAGCTTGCCGATGATCTCCTTCTTCTGTGCCTCGAGCTCCTCCTCGATGAGAGCCTTATGAGAAACAACCACGTTGCGGAACTCCTGATTGATCTTCACAACCTTGAACTCCATGGTCTTGCCAACGAACTGATCGTAGTCGCGTATGGGGTGAACGTCGATCTGCGAGCCGGGGAGGAATGCCTCGATGCCGAACACGTCGACGATCATACCGCCCTTCGTGCGGCACTTGATGAAGCCCTGAATGATCTGATCCTGCTCGAGGGCTGCGTTCACCTCGTCCCAAGACTTGCTCAAGCGTGCCTTCTTGTGTGAGAGGATCAGCTGACCCTTCTTGTCTTCGGCGCTCTCCACATAAACTTCCACCTTGTCACCGATTTTCAGATCGGGGTTGTAGCGGAACTCTGAAGCAGGAATGATGCCATCGCTCTTGTAGCCGATGTTCACCACCACCTCTTTCTTGTCGACGGAGATGACGGTTCCTTCCACTACCTGATGGTCGGCCACTTTGTTCAGGGTTTCGTCGTACGCTTTGTCAAGCTCTTCGCGGCTGACACCAGCGGGCGTGCCATTCTCGAACTCGTCCCAATTGAAGTCGTCGAGCGGCTTTACGTTCTTTGTTAATTCTGACATTTTTATGCCCCCTTTCTCAGGGGGTAGGGGACTGAACAGACGCTTACCAGCCCATATTTTAAGTGGTTAATAATAATGAGAGTCGACGCCTGTTCCGGCTCCCTTGCCCCTTTTGGGGCACAAAACGGCTGCAAAGTTAGTGATTTTTTTGTTTAAGGTTTATAGTTTGTAGTTCGCAGATGATTACTTTTATGGATTATTAACAAAAGTGCGAGTTCCTGTCAGAAACCCGCACTTCCTTAATTTGTTTTTTCCCTACAATTATCGCCTACAGTCTAATCATCTGTAAACCGTAAACTGGAAATTATACAAGTTACACGATTCCCTGAGCCATCATAGCCTTGGCAACCTTCATGAAGCCGGCCACGTTGGCACCCTTTACGTAGTTGATGTAGCCGTCCTTCTCTGTACCGTACTTCACACAGTTCTCATGGATGTCGTTCATGATGCGCTTCAGGTAGTTGTCAACCTCTTCAGCTGTCCAACTCAGACGCTCAGAGTTCTGCGACATCTCAAGACCAGATACTGACACGCCACCTGCATTCGAAGCCTTACCTGGTGAATAGAGCAGCTTGGCATCCTGGAAGATCTTGATGGCCTCGGGCAGTGTAGGCATGTTAGCACCCTCGCAGACGGCAATCACACCATTTTTAACAAGAGCAGCAGCCTCGTCGCCGTTGATCTCGTTCTGCGTAGCGCAAGGTAGGGCAATGTCTGCCTTCTCATACCAGGGGCGCTTGCCCTCATGATACTGTGCTGTGGGATACTCCTCGACATACTCCTTGATACGTCCGCGCTCGACGTTTTTCAGCTCCATGATATAGTCGAGCTTGGCGCGGTCAATACCGTCGGGATCGTAGATGTAACCGTCAGAGTCACTCATTGTCATGGGGATGGCACCCAGCTGCAGACACTTCTCGGCAGCATATTGGGCCACATTACCGGCACCAGAGATCAGCACCTTCTTACCCTTGAGCTCGATGCCGCGCGTAGCGAGCATGGAGGTCAGGAAATAAACCGTGCCGTAGCCTGTAGCCTCTGGACGAATCAGCGATCCGCCGAAGGGAATACCTTTACCTGTCAGTACGCCCTGGAACTGGTGGGTGAGTTTCTTGTACTGCCCGAACAGGTAGCCAACCTCACGGCCACCGACACCGATGTCACCAGCGGGAACGTCCTCATCGGGACCAATCACGCGGTAAAGCTCGTTCATGAATGCCTGGCAGAAACGCATCACCTCAGCATCACTCTTGCCACGGGGAGAGAAGTCTGAACCTCCCTTGGCACCACCCATAGGCAGCGTGGTTAGAGAGTTTTTGAAAGTCTGCTCAAAGGCGAGGAACTTCAGTATACCCAGATTCACGCTCTTGTGATAACGAAGACCGCCTTTGTACGGACCAATGGCGTTGTTGTGCTGGATGCGGTAACCCATGTTTGTCTGCACGTCACCCTTATCGTCTGTCCATGTAATACGGAACTCGCAGATTCTGTCGGGGATACAAAGGCGCTCAATGAGGTTTGCCTTCTCAAACTCGGGGTGCTTGTTGTACTCTTCTTCGATGGTGGGAAGAACCTGACTGACGGCCTGGATATACTCCGGCTCATTGGGGAATCTCTTTTTGAGATCTTCTACAACTTGTGCTGCATTCATAATCTTTAGTTTTTTAATGTTTGTATTTTATTGAAATATCTTTTTTCTCAAATCGGTTGCAAAATTACAGTAAAAAATTGAAATGACAAACATTTTATCAGTTTTTTCAATGATTTTCTGTCTTTTTGTAACTTTATTGATATAAATCAAGACAAAAGGTCAATAATTCAACTCTGTCATGTGTCCGCTCACAACCTCTATACATTATATAATATATTTGGAGGTTCACGATATAGTACATTTAATGTCTGTTGAAATGACTGTATTTGTCAATTGTGAAATATTTTTGTTTCGATAAACTTATCTGGAAATGCCCAGAAATGCGGGTTACTAGCAAAACCTGTGTTGGAAAATTGTCGTAGAAGTGTAATATTTCAAAATAATGTATTTTCCTCTTTAATAAGGTGAACGCTTGAGATACGCTCCATGTTCCACTTCATTGAGTGGAGAATAGAGGTACACGCCTGTATCAGCTACATTGCTTACAATGTCTACAAGGAACTCGAGAGAGTTGTACCAGGCTTGGTATCAAATTGAGCGTGGATATAATTTCTGATATAGCTAAGACCAACACAACACAGAGTGTACACATGCCTAATAACAGGAGTTCCTACATCAAGACAATGTTCCTGACTGATATCCTTAAGGCCAAATGCTCACCTTTTCTAGGTTGAGCGGGGGCTACTTTGACGTTTGGCATCTCTGTAAATGGAACAAGCTTAAAGCTTAATGCTTATGCCTAAAGCAGACCCCACCGCTCTTAATGAAAAGCGAGACTGATAATGAACAGGAAAGTGTGGCTGGATTGGTGTCAGCTACGTTTTTCCTTGAGGATGCCGTGACGGTAAGCGTAGAGGAGCTTCTTGAGGTCGGCGACCTGCGTGCGGAGTTCCTCACCCTTGTCGGTGTCGGCAACGAGCATGCGGTGAGAGGACATCTCAACAATCTGGGTGGTCGATTTGATATCGGTCTCACGGACGATGGCATCACGGGCAGAGGTGAATGGCTCATGTTGAACGAGCTGGAAACCGCGGGAGTGGTAGACAAGGGTGTAGCCTGCGATACCGGTCTCGCTGTGGTAGGCTTCCGAGAAGCCGCCGTCGATGACCATCAGGCGTCCGCCGGCCTTGATGGGGTTTTCACCCTTGGAAGCATGAACGGGCACGTGACCGTTGATGATATGGCGGTTCTCGCCCTTCACCTCGAAGGCATCAAGGATGCGGTCGCAGATCTCGGCAGAGTCGCGCAGTTTGAAATAGTTGCCCTTCTCTTCTTTATACGTATCCTTGTCACTGAGGAAATAGCGCTCGAAGGTGGCCATCTTCGACTTGTCGAAGAGTGGGGAGTCCTTACCGCACCAGAGGTAAAGGAAATAATCGCGGGCGTAGTCGCGCGGGAACACCTGCAGCTCCTTGTCGACACCCGACTCGAAGGCAGCGCGGATCATCATGCCAATGTTGTGCATGAGAGCCTTGCCGCTGTATCGCTGGCCTGGGAATATCTCGACTTCCTTGAGTGAACCGTCGTCGCAGAGGGGTATGGAGGCGTGGAAGAGGAGGTTGGAGTTAGTGACGGTGTACATGCAGCCGTGCGAAAGCAGCGTGCGGATGTGCTTCTGCAGCTTCTCGGAGATACGGAAAGAGTGGTGGAGTTTGTCGATGAGATCTTTCTCTTCAGGGGTGAGGGAGTTGGGCGAAGCGGGATCGACGGTGGGGAAGTGGCAGCTCTTCATCTCATAGTCCTTGCCGTCGAGCCGACAGATGCCCCGCTCGTAGTTGATGTCTTCAAGCAGGCAGCGATCGTCCATCTGCCACTCGGGGTGGCGACGGATGACGGCAGCCTCCTCTTTCATCTGGATGACGGCGATGGCCTTGTGCATACGGGCGGTGAGCAGACTTGTCTTCTCGTCGAGTTGTTGGTTGTCGGCGAGCATCTTGGGGATAAACTCCTCGCAGGGATCGTCGCCATAAGTCTCAAGGGCGAAGGTTGCCAGAGGCACGAGGTTGATGCCGTACTCCTCGATGGTTGCGAGGTTGGCATAGCGCAGGCAGAGTCGCAGCACGTTGCAGATGCAGGCGTTGTTGCCGGCCGAAGCTCCCATCCAGAGGATGTCGTGATTGCCCCACTGGATGTCCCATGAGTGGTATTGGCGCAGGGTGTCCATGATCTTGTGCGCACCTGGGCCTCGGTCGTAGATGTCGCCGAGAATATGCAACTGGTCGATAGCGAGGCGCTGGATGACGTTACAGATGGCCACGATGAAGTCGTCGGCGCGACCCGTGGAGATGATGGTGTTGACGATGACGCTGACATAGGCTGCCTTGTCGCTGTCACCCAGACTCTCGTGGAGCAGCTCCTCGATAATGTATGAGAAGTCTTGAGGCAGCGACTTACGCACCTTAGAGCGGGTATATTTCGACGAGACATCGCGACACACCTTCACCAATTGATGGATGGTGATGCGGTACCAATCTTCGAGATCGGTCTCCTGCGCTTTGATGAGCTCGAGTTTTTGTTCTGGGTAGTAGATGAGGGTGCATAGTTCCTTCTTCTCCGACTCGCGGATGTTGTTGCCGAAGAGTTCGTTGACTTTGCGCTTGATGTTGCCAGAAGCGTTTTTCAGTACATGCTGGAAGGCTTCGCTCTCGCCGTGAAGGTCGGCGAGGAAGTGTTCGGTACCCTTGGGTAGGTTCATGATGGCCTCCAGGTTGATGATCTCTGTCGAGGCCTCTGCGATATTGGGAAACGATTGGGAGAGGAGCTGCAGGTAATGCATGTCTGTCTCTTTGTCGAAATGGTAGTTGGTAGTCATATCTTCAAGTGATTAGTCAATTGTTTGCGTATTTGGTTCGTCAGCCGGTCATCGACAGCCGGCAGCGGCATGTAGCCCTCATCGAGTCCCGTCTGTTCGCCGAGCACCTGCATGAGCGACCGGGTGAAGGCGGTGAGTCCTTTTTCCTCAAGCGCTTCCGCGAGTCTGCTGTCGTCGATGGTGTCGCGGTATAGCTCACGCGTGAGTTCGATGAGATGGAGCAGAATGGGCTGATGACGTATCTGGGCAATCATTTTGAGCAGATATTCGGTCTCCTTGCCCTGATAGTCGCCAATCTTCTCGCGTATGGGACTAGGCTGGGTATAGCCGTCAGGGAAATAGGCGGGTACATGACTGGTGTCGATGGCGGGTACGCTATAGCCCAAGAGACTGATGCCGTAGTCGGCATAGTTGCGGATGTTCTCGTGTTCGGCATAGAGCAGGATATGCCTCCAGTCGACATGTCCCGAGGGCAGGACGGTCGCCCAGCGTCGTTCGCCCATGATGCCGACCTTGATGACGGTGCAGAGCATATGAAGCGTCGTTTCGTCCATCAGCGCCAGAGTGTTGGAGTCCATGACTTTCTGATAGACGGCAAAGGTGGCGGAGCACATGTCCTGACGGCTGATGGTGTTGGTGGTGACGGCGTTATGGATCTCTTCGGTACGACTGTTCCAGCCGAGTTCGGCGAAGTTTGTACGTTCTAGTCGTCCCAGCAGGATGACGGAGTAGGCTCGGGCGATGAACTCTTTCTGCCAGATAGCGTTGGCTACGTTCCGCTTGCTGTCGACGGCCCAGGGTTCCAGCTGACCGTGAAGCGTCAGCACCAGCCGACTGCCCTTTCTCAGAGCTGAGAGGATGGTGCGTGCAACAGATACCGACGGACATCCGTGACAGTGGATGATGTCGGGCTGCTGTTCGCGTAATATCTTCCTGATGGCGCCTACCTGTTCTGCCGTCGAAATCTCCACACTCATGCGCAGGCCTTCTGTCAACAGCGTGACGTGGCGGTTGATGAGTGTGTCGGACTTAGGATAGACGTAGAGTACTTTCATATCAGGACGGTAGAGGATCGCTGCCACAGGTTTTTGCAGAGGATGCCGAGTCGGATGCCGAACAGTTCGCTACCGGAAATACTCTGCTCGAAGAGATTCAGCAGGTCGTAGGCGTATTCTTTCTTCAGGATGATAAAGTCGTATCGGCCCCAGATATAATTCCCGTGGTTCCGCTCTTTTACAGATGCCCCCCGTCGTTCCTGCCGGCGAATGTACTGACGCATCTCGTCGAGATCGGAAAAGGACTGAAGCCTAATGCCCTTCTTCTGGTGGTAGCCAAGAGTCAGCGGCAGTCGCTTGTCGCACTGCTCTGAGATGGCCTGAAGGAGATTGGCGGCAATTGGATGGTTATGAATCTTTGTGATGATAATCCATTCATTCTTAGCTGCTTTCACACCGATATTGAAGGCTTGCTTACGACGTACAACCTGTCTGTTTGGCTTGGGCAGAAAGGTGGTGTAGAGGTGTTGGTATCTGCTCTTCAGAAGCTTCAGAACGTCGGGTGTCTCGTCAGTAGAACTCTCATCTACGACAATCACCTCGTAGCCAGGCTCGTATTCCTGCTCAAGGAATGTCGGCAGGATTTCCTCTACGTCATGCGCCTGATTGTAGACAGTCATGAGAACGGAAAAAGATAGTGTACGTGAACTCATATGTCAGAAAACCTTAGATTTCATCGCTCAGATAACCCTTCGGTAGTCGTCGCAGGTTATACTGTGAAGCCATGATTTCACCGTAGGCACCAGCCGATCGGATGGCCAGCAGGTCACCACGCTTGCAGCGGTTAAGGTCGATCTGCTTGGCAAAGACATCGGTAGACTCGCAGATGGGTCCGACGACATCGTAGGCTTCTATGGGTTCCTCGCTGGTGATGTTCTCGATCTTGTGATAAGCCTGATAGAGGGCAGGACGGATAAGGTCGGTGAAGCCTGCATCGACGATGGCGAACTTCTTCACGGCTCCTTCTTTTATATATAAGGTACGTGTAATCAGCGAGCCGCACTGGGCAACGACTGCTCGGCCGAGTTCGAAGTGGAGTGTCTGATTGGGGCGGAGCTTCAGTTTGCGGGCATAGGTGTCGAAGTAGGCCTTGAAGTCGGGTATTGGTACACGGTTGGGGTGGGCGTAGTCCACACCCAGTCCGCCGCCTACGTTGATATGCTCTACCCTGATGTGATGACGTTCGAGCTGGTCCTGCAACTCGTTCACGCGGTTACAGAGGGCTTCGAAGTCGCCCATATCGAGGATCTGCGAACCGATATGAAAGTGCAGGCCCACGAACTTGACGTTTGACAACTTGTTGGCCTCAGCGATGACGTCTTCCATATCCCTCATGGCGATGCCGAACTTGTTCTCGGCCAGACCGGTGGTGATGTTCGCATGGGTGTGGGCACCGACGTTGGGATTCAGGCGGAAGGCCACACGGGCCACCTTTCCCTTTGCGGCAGCCAACTCGTTGATGACCTCCAGCTCGGGGATGCTCTCTACGTTGAAGCAGAAGATGTCGTTGTCGAGTCCGAGTTTGATCTCCCAGTCGGCTTTGCCAACGCCTGCATAGACGATCTTCGTTGATGGGAATCCCGCCTTGACTGATGCCTCGATCTCGCCGCCGCTGACGCAGTCGGCACCCATTCCGGCTTCACGGATGATGCGGAGGATTCGGGGGTTGGCATTGGCCTTGACTGCATAGTGCACCACGAAGCCCTCGTGTTTCTGTGCCTCCGTATTGATGCTGCGTAGTGTTTCGCGCAGCAACTCCGTATTGTAGTAGTAGAAGGGTGTTTCTATCTGCTGCAGCTTCTCTATGGGGAATTGTCCTTTAGCCATATGTCTTTATGGGAGTTAAAGGGACTTCATTTCTTGTAAAATATCGTGTTGCTGAGGTTCTGCAGGGCGCGCTTCTTGTCTTCCTCGCGGATGAGGAAGGAGATGTTGTAGTTCGAGCCGCCGTAGCTGACCATTCGGACGGGGATATCCTTCAGCGCATCGAGGGCGAGGGTCTCGAAGCCGATGTTCGACCAGTCGAGGTCACCCACCACGCAGACGATACACATGTTCGTGTCGACGGTCACCGTTCCGTACTTCTTCAACTCGTCGACAATCTCTCCCAGATGGGCTGAGTTATCGATACTCATCGAGACACCCACCTCAGAGGTACAGATCATGTCGATACTCGTCTGATAGCTCTCGAAGATCTCGAATACCTTGCGCAGGAAGCCCGTAGCCAGAAGCATGCGCGAAGACTTGATCTTGATGGCGGTGATATTGTCTTTGGCGGCGATGGCTTTGATCTTGCCGTATTCGGTCTTGTTTGAGATGGTCGTACCCTCTGCATCGGGATCCATCGTGTTCAGCAGACGGACGGGGATGCCAGCATACTTGGCAGGCTGGATGCAGGTGGGGTGGAGGATCTTCGCTCCGAAGTAGGCCAGCTCGGCGGCCTCCTCGAAGTGCAGCTGATGCACGGGGTCGGTCTTGTCGACCACACGGGGATCGTTGTTGTGCATACCATCGATGTCGGTCCATATCTGGATCTCTTCGGCACCGATAGCTTCGCCGATGAGTGATGCGGTGTAGTCGGAGCCGCCGCGCTGTAGGTTGTCGATTTCGCCGTAGGCATTGCGGCAGATGAATCCCTGTGTGAGATAGACCTGGGCTCCCTCGTTATCGGCGAGGATGGGCTTCAGCTTTTCGCGGATGTACATGGGGTCGGGCTCTGCGTTCTTGTCGGTGCGCATGAAGTCGAGGGCATTGAGCAGCACGGCGTTGATACCCTGCTCCTTCATGTAGTTCACCACCATGTTCGTCGAGATGATCTCACCCTGTGCAACGATGCTCTTCTCCTCGAAGCTGGTGAACAGTTCCTTCGTGAACGAGCGTAGGAAGTCGAACTCCCCGCGCAGGAACTCGCGGGTGGCAGCCTTCGTCTCTTCGGTGCTGTAGAGCTCGTCGACGTGCTTGGCATACTTCTGCTCCAGACGGTTGATCACCTCATTGGCGCCGTCGGGGTTCTTCTTGTACAGGTAGTCTGAGATCTCCACCAGCGAGTTGGTGGTGCCCGACATAGCGGAAAGAACAACGAACACAGGTTCTCCTGACTTGGTGACCAATCGTGTCACCTCTTTCATTCTCTGGGGTGTGCCGACGGATGTACCGCCGAATTTCATCACTTTCATATCCTTATTTTTATGTTATTTTATCATTCATCTTTATGGTTTGCACTATAGCTCCATTCTCTCGGAATAGCGGACGGTAATCTCGTCGGTGTCAGGGGTGTCGTCGACCACCACGAGTTGGTGGAAGTCGTTTGTGATATCCTCCATCCGCTCATCCTGACAGCGATAGATGATGCTGGGGTGCTCCTTGATCATCGGCAGGTTGTGGGTCGACATAACGACGGCAGTACCTGTGCTGCAGATGTTGAACAGCAACTTGATGATGTGTGCCGATGTCTCGGGGTCGAGATTGCCGGTCGGCTCGTCGGCGAGGATGAGCTTCGGCTTGTTGAGGATGGCGCGGGCGATGGCCACACGCTGCTGCTCGCCGCCGGAGAGTTCGAAAGGCATGCTGTTGGCTTTGTCTTCCATTCCTACGGCCTCGAGCACCTCTGCGATGCGTTCTTCGATGCCGTCGCTTTTCTTCCAGCCTGTGGCCTTCAGAACAAACTCCAGGTTCTTGTACACCGACCTGTCGGCCAACAGTTGGAAGTCCTGGAACACAACGCCCATCTCTCTCCTCAAGGCGGGTATCTCCTTCTGACGGATGGTCAGCAGGTCGTGTCCGAGCACCATCGCTTCGTCGGCCTCGTCCATCTCCAGCTCGCAATAAAGCGTGCGCATCAGTGTGGTCTTTCCAGAACCTACACGACCGATGAGGTAGATGAACTGACCTTCCTCAACCTGCAGGTTTACTTGCTTCAGCACGCAGATTCCGTGTCGCTGGTAGATATTAGCGTTCTTATAACTTATTAGTGCCATCTTTTTATTCTGTTTACAGTTTGCGGATTACAGTTTACAGGTGATTACATTCTGCGGTTGATGATGGGCATGCAAGCATATCATCTGTAAACCGTAAACCTAACATCCTCATATCTAATCATTTCATTGTTCCGGCAGCCTTGGCCTCACGACGCTGCTTGTCCCAGTTGGGATCATGACGACGATGCAGTTCCTCTACGAGATCCTCGATGCGCAGACCCTTGGAGGTCAGCAGTACGATGAGATGATAGAGCATGTCCGAAGCCTCGTAGGTCAGCTGTTCCTTGGTGCCCGCGCAGGCCTCGATGACAGTCTCAAGGGCCTCTTCGCCCACTTTCTGTGCGATGCGCTTCACACCGTCCTTGAACAGTTTGGTGGTATAGCTGCCCTCAGGCATTTCCTCATGCCGCCGGTCGATGAAGTCCTGCAACTCCTTCAGGAAGAGCAGCGTATTCTCACTACTCGTATTCTCTTCTCCCCAACACGTATCCGTACCCGTATGACAAGTCGGTCCGTCGGGATGAGCCTTCACCAGCAGGGTGTCGTTGTCGCAGTCCACCTTGATATCCACCAGATGGAGGAAGTTGCCTGAGGTCTCGCCCTTCGTCCACAGGCAGTTGCGACTGCGGCTCCAGAACGTCACCTTCTTCGTGTCGATGGTTTTCTGATAAGCCTCCTCGTTCATATAGCCGAGCATCAGCACATTCCTGGTCTCAGCATCCTGTACTATCGCAGGCACCAGCCCGCCGCATTTCTTAAAATCTATCTTCATATCTACGCTAGATGTAATCATCTGTAAACTGTAAACCGTAAACCGTAAACCGTAAACTGTAAACTATAAACAAATAGCCTAAACCCTCACGTTAATCCCTTCGCTGCGAAGGTACAGCTTCAGTTCCGGTATGGGAATCTCGCCGAAGTGGAACACGCTGGCAGCGAGAGCTGCGTCGGAGTGTCCTTCGATGAACGTATCGCGGAAGTGCTCCTTACAGCCTGCACCGCCGCTTGCGATGATGGGGATGGAGAGGTTGTCGGCCAGCTCGCGCAGGGCTTCGTTGGCATAGCCCTCCTTCACGCCGTCGTGGTTCATCGAGGTGAAGAGTATCTCTCCCGCACCTCTTTCCTGCGCCTCGTGCGCCCACTCGAAGAGTCTGCGCTCCGTCCGCTCACGGCCACCCTTCAGATAACAGTGCCAGCCGTCTTCATCAAGTCGGGCATCGATGGCACAGACGCACACCTGAGAACCGAAGCGGTTGGAAATCTCGTCGATGAGCTCTGGCCTGCGGATGGCGGCGCTGTTCACGCTCACCTTATCGGCGCCCGCATAGAGCAGCCGTTCAACATCGGCCAACTCGTTGATGCCGCCACCTACGGTGAAGGGGATGTTGATCTCTCGGGCCACGCGTGTGACCATCTCGGTGAATGTCTTCCGGCCTTCGAACGAGGCTGTGATGTCGAGGAAGCACAGCTCGTCGGCTCCCTGCTCGCTATAGGCCTTGCCCAGCTCCACAGGATCGCCTGCACTCCGCAGGTTCACGAAGTTCGTGCCTTTAACGGTCTCACCGTCCTTCACATCCAGACAGGGTATGATTCTTTTCGCCAGTCCCATAATTATCCATTATCAATTATCAATTCACGAAGGTCGATGCGGCCTTCATAGATGGCTTTGCCGAAGACGACAGCCGGAATGCCCGCCGCGTCGAGAGCCTCGATATCTTCTTTCGACGATACCCCTCCGCTTGCAATCAGATGCAGCTCGGGATAGGCCTCCATGATACGCTGATACAGGTCGACGGCGGGTCCGGCGAGGGTTCCGTCTTTCGATATCTCCGTACAAAGCACATTCCTCACGCCTGCATCCACATATTTCTGGAGGAATGGCAGCAGGTCTTCGCCCGAGTCCTCCTTCCAGCCGTTGATGCTGATCTTCCCGTGGCGCACGTCGGCACCGAGAATCATCCTTTCTGCACCGAACTTCTCCAGCCAACCCATAAACAGGTCGGGATTCGTGACGGCCACAGAGCCTACGGTCACCATCGCTGCTCCGGCTGCAAAAGCCTTCTCGATGTCCTCGTCGGTCTTGATGCCGCCGCCGAAGTCCACCGTCAGACTTGTCGCGGAGGTAATCGCCTTCAGTACGTCCTCGTTCACGATGTGCTTCGACTTCGCACCGTCGAGATCTACGACGTGCAGCCGCTTGAAGCCTATGCGCTCAAACTCAAGCGCCATATCCAGAGGCTCGCCATAGACCGTCTTCTGGTCGTAGTCGCCCTTGGTCAGTCTTACGCACTGGCCTCCGATAATATCTATGGCAGGTATCAGTTCTATTTTCATCCTCTACAGGTAATCATCTATAAACTATAAACTCTCAACTATAAACTATAAACTATAAACTATAAACTCTCAACTATAAACTATAAACAACTATAAGCTCAGAAAATTCCTGAGAATACGTTCCCCCACCTTTCCGCTCTTCTCCGGATGGAACTGACAGGTGTAGAAGTTGTCCTTGTGCATCGAAGCAGAGTAGGGTAGGATATAGTCTGCCGTCGCGATGGTCTCAGCGCACACTGGTACATAGTAACTGTGCACGAAGTAGACGTAACCCCCTTCGATGCCCTCCATCAGCGGCGAACGGGTGTCGTAGAGATTGTTCCACCCCATGCATGGCACCTTGTCCTCGTGTCTCTGCGGCTGGAAGCGCTTCACCTCTGCGTCGAAGATGCCGATGCAGTCGGTGTCGCCCTCTTCGGAATGCTTGCAGAGCAGTTGCTGTCCCACGCAGATGCCGAACACGGGCTGCTTCAGGTCGCGAATCACCTCGTCGAGCCGTCGGGCTCTCAGATAATCCATCGCCTCTCCCGCATGACCCTGTCCCGGGAACAGCACGCGGTCGGCCTTCCTCAGCGTCTCTGCGTCATCAGTCAGCATCGGTTCTATGCCCATCCTTCTCAGCGCATTCACCACCGAGTATACGTTTCCAGCGTTGTATTTTACGATTGCTACTTGCATATTCTGTTTGTAAACTAAACATCTTTCTCATGAAAAGATAATCGTCTTGTTCTTATAAGTGAGAATCTTCCGCTGGATATGTTTGCTGACGGCGTGCGAGAGCACGATCTTCTCCAGATCCTTTCCCTTCAGCACCAGACTCTCCGGCGTATCCTTGTGCGTAATGCGCGTCACATCCTGTTCGATGATCGGTCCTGCGTCGAGCTCCGCCGTCACATAGTGGCTGGTGGCTCCGATGATCTTCACACCGCGCTCGTAGGCCTGATGATAGGGCTTTGCACCGATGAAGGCCGGCAGGAACGAGTGGTGGATGTTGATGATGTGGTGTGGGTACTCGGCGATCATCTCGTCAGAGATAATCTGCATGTAGCGCGCCAGCACGATAAACGAGATGTCCTCCTTCTTCAGCAGTTCCATCTCTGCCTTCTCAACCTCTTCTTTGTTCGAGTGGTCTTTGTTGATGCTCCACACGTAGTAGGGTATGCCGAACTGGTCGGCCACATAGCGCAGATCCTCGTGGTTCGACACGATGCAGGGGATGTCGCAGTTGAATTCTCCGGCCTTCCAGCGCGCCAGCAGGTCGTAGAGACAGTGACTCATCTTCGAGACGAAGATTGCCATCCTCGGACGCTTGTCGCTGTAGTAGAGCGAGAACTTCATCTGGTAGCGCTGTGCATAGAGTGTCGTGATGTAGTCGTAGAGCTTGTCGCGCGGGATTAGGAACCCTTCGAGCTCCCATTCTATCCTCATAAAGAACATACCGTCCACCTTGTCCACGTACTGGTCAAGGTAGACGATATTTCCTTTGTTGTCTGTGATAAACTTGGTTACTTCCGATATGATACCCTGCTGATCAGGGCAGTGCAGAAGCAGTATTGCGGTCGTTTCCATCTTCTTTGTCTGTGTATCCTTTATTTTTTCAGGGTGCAAAGATACTGCAAATCGAGCGAAATACCAAATTTATTTGAGTATTTTTGAGATGTGCGGCCGTTTTCAGGTTATGGAGGCTTTTACGAAACTGTCATCTGTCACGCGTAACACGTAGTTCCGGTGCACCCACTGCCTGATCATGTTCTCACATTTCTTGTCTTGATTGCTCAGACCTTCCTGCTGTCTCACGCGCTTGGCGTCGTTGAGCGTGAACTCGTTGGGCAACATCTCCAGCAGGTTGCGCGGGCCGCGTCTGTTCAGACTGCCGTCTTCGCCTCGCTCTGCCCGCTCGATGTCGGCACCGAAGAAGGCCATCTTGCACCACATGTCGTACCTCAGCGACCAAGAGGTGAATTCCGCGATGCTCTTCTCCCACTGCAGACCGTTTGCCACATAGAGCACGCAGGCCTTCAACCATGCTATCACGCAGGCACGATGCGACAAGTTCCAGTAGGTGTCGCTCTGCGACAGTCGGGCAAACTCGGCACACTCCTGTTGCAGCTGCTTGGCCAGTTTGTAGGCCTGCTGACAGTCGAGCACCCCTCTGGCCGAATTGAGCTTGTCGATATACGGCTTCAGCTCTTCGTCGAAGGCGAGGTCGTAGATGCCGAACACGGGCTGCTCGCTGCCAATCACCTCCTCGGGGATCGTACAGAAGTTGATACGCGAGATCGGACCGTCTGTGAGCACCTTTCTGAAGAACCGGCGCCCTTTGATGATCGTCGAGCAGGCGTTCCAGTTGAAACGGCATCGCGGCCTTGCCGTCACGCTCTGCGTACCATAGCGCGTCTGGCCGTACTCCGACTTCGGGTCGAAGGCGAGACACATCAGCTGGAAGTGCTGCTTGCCCGTCTGGCCTTTCAGCTGTTCGAACAGGTCCAGCTCGTTCAGCTTTACATACACGAAGTGCCCCTCGGCCTCGTCCATGCGCGTCACCAGAGCAGGCTTGGTCATGTCGGGGTCGATGATCTGTATCACCAGTCCTTCGGGCCTCAACAGCTTGTCCTTGTTGGCGCCTTTCTTCTGGCAGTCCTTCTTCCACTCCGCCTCCCTGCGCTCGTTTTCCTCGTCGCGGCGCTTGATGTCGGCCATGATGTGCCTGATGGGCTCGTCGATACAGCCTTTGCCCGAGCCTGTGGGTGCCATCAGACAGTTCATCAGCGTCGCCTCGTGCTCCACATTGTCGGTATAGGTGAAGCTCACGCCGCAGAGATGCGCCCCCAGAGCCGGGAACACCGCATTGGCCACCGCCGCCTTATACACGTCAGGTGTCTTCGATGTCAGCAGACTGATCAGCTTCGGCAGCTTCTTCGGCATCTCAGGAGGCGCTTCGCCCAGCATGCCCTGAGGGTGGGAGGAACCTGAGGTCGACAGCCTGCGGCTCTGTGTGAACAGTTCCTCCTGATACTTCAACAGCCGCTGGTTGGGGTTGGTGTAGTTCTGGTAGAAGTCGTTCACCAGCTGCTGGATGTTGTCGTCACCCCAATGGTCGGGCATCAGCACCTTCAGCACACCGTTGCTCTCGGCCTTCGTCAACAGCTGGGTAACGCCGCTGAGGAAGATCTTCACTGCCGTATGTCGGCCGCCTGCGTCCAGGAAGTCGCTCTTGTCGAGTCCCTTCTCCTTCATCACCCCTTCGGCGATAAACCAGCTCCTCTCAGTGACAGCCTCAGGGAGCGAAGCACCGTTCTCCGCTTGACTCCCAGATTCCTTGGAATCGTTATCCTTAGGCTTGCTTTCATTGGAACCATCCTCCCAAGGCTTGTAGTGTTTGTCGGCTTTTTTCGCACCTTTCGGCACTTCCTCCAAACCCTTCCGCGTCCGCTCTCTGAGCACCACATACTCCTTCTCGCACTCCTCCTTGCTCATCGGCTCTCCGAACAGCGCGTCGTCCAGATACACCAAGTCTTCCGGCGACCCGCTCGTACTGAACACCACCCGCTGCAGATCTTTCGTACCTGTGTCCATCTCCAGATGGAGCGCAAGGCTGGTCTTGACGATACACTCCAGAATCGTCTTTCCGCGCTCTCGGCGACACACCAGGTGCCAACCGCCGCTGGCCGACTGTTCCAGCATCATCAGGCCTATCTCGTCCTTCTTCCCGAGAATCATGTCCCTGATATTCGGGCTCTCGGACTTGTCGTAGCAGTCCACATCGTAGAAGAAGTAGCTGCCGACGCTCTTCGCCCCAGCTATCTTGCCGTCTATGTGCCCCAGGTTGTAGGCCAGCTGTAGCAGCTCCCTCTTGTCGGCGTTGCTTCCCTGCCTGGCCTTCGCCAGATGCATCAGGTTCTCTTGCGAGTCTCTCAGGGCCATCAGTTCCTGCCTGTCCCTAACAGGGCGGGCCACCTTCCGGTTTCGCCCGCTCCCGTCTTTAACGTAAGTAATCTGATAGATCATTTCTCTTACCTCTATCGTCTTGCTTCTGCCTTCTTAAAGAGCAGTCCGCTTGCCTTCGCAGCTGCCTCGTTGGCCTGCTTCACCAGCTTCTCAGGCAATTCAGCCAACTCGTCCTCTGGCAGCCAGAACACGAAGTAGTACATGTGGTTTCTGCCCAGCGACATCGAACTGTTGTCCTGTCTGAAGAGTGGCTTTTTGCGGATGCGCTTCCTGTTCTCCGTCATGTAGACGTTGCCGTCCCTTTGGATCTGCACCCTGAACGTTCCCGCTACCTGCTCCAACAGCGCATCCTCGCAGCAGGCGAAGTCCGCCGTGTGTCTTCCGTCGTCCAGCTGTCCCAGCGTCATCAGCCCGGTCAGCGTCACACTTTTCCAGTCCTGCTTCTGCAGTGTACCCTGGCTCTTGATTCTAACTAATTTTTCCATAACTTATCAATAGATCTTCTGCTTAGTCTTTTTCTTTTGAACAAAAATCTTCGTCAATCTAACTTAAATCTTTGCTGCGCCAATCGTCGCCAGCGGCGACATATTTATGTTCGATTTTTTGTAGATTTTTGTGCATCTGGCCGTTGGCATCTTGATAAGACCCAATCGAAAATTCGATGCGGCTATTTTCTTCCATGCCGGTTCCATCTTTCGGATGGCTTCCATCACATGGAAATGTTGTATTGTTGTTGTTTGTTCCATAATATAATAATGTTGTTTTACGTCGCCCCCTTTCAGGCGACCTTTCGTTTACTACAATATTGTTTCTTTTATTTTTACGACAACATTGACAACTAAAACAACTTTTTCAGTCGGCACTGCTGACTTTGGCGACATGTCGCCATTGATATTGTCCAAGTTGTTCAAGTTGTCGTCAATAAATAATCTTGTCGTCTCGTCCATTCTCCGAGAGTTGTATTTGAGTCTGTATCACCATGTCAAAGAGCACTTGTGAACTAATCACGATGCAAAATTACGACATCCTCCCGTTCCGTGTATCACTTTTGGAGCACCCTGTTCTGAATTGTTCCGAATTGTTCCGAATTGTTCTGATTTGTTCTGAATTGTTCTCTTCTGCTCCTGAAGGCAGTGTCGATGCCTATAAAGTGGCCGACACATGGAAGGACTAAAGGACTGAACATCATGCGTACCGCCGACGGCAAGACCCGCAAGGTCATCATACGATAAGCAAGCGTCTCCGTCTTCGTCAGCGAGTAGTAGGGCATCATCTTCTTTCCGCTGTTGGGCAGATCGTAGGTTTTCTGCAAGAGGGAAAATTTTCCCCCTTGTACTCTCTCCCAGGCTGGCTCCATCTTTCGGATGGCTGACTTTGGCGACAAAATAACACCGTGCCTGGCACCGTGTTACTAAGGAATATTCCTGAAAAAATTTGGGGTGCTCGGAAATGTGCGCGTTACACGTTACAGATGACAGTTTTATTTTAGGCCGGTATATATGGATGGGAACGAGAAGAAGAAAATATACCATATTATATATTATTATATATATAATATATATATTATATATATAATAAACTTTGTTTTGGGGTATAAGGGTGGCTTGTTATAAAACTGTCATCTGTAACGTGTCACACGATGACTGGCGGTCTTTGGTGGCGGTTTGTGTGAAAAGTGTTTACAATTGGAGGAGTGAAATCTGTCGCGTTACGGAGGGTAGGGGAGAGAGCGACTTTGGGCTAAGGAAACTGAGACTTTCATAACTTGAAACTCGGAGTTTGGAATATGGAAAACTCATGCGGCCGAAATGCGCGGGAAATGGGCTGTTATGGCTGCTTGAGTGAGTGGTAAATTTTGTTTACTTCCGGTGGGGACATAAGAACATGTGAAAAGACATAATAACATATTAACATGTTTTTTAGACACCCTTACTTTTCCTTTTTTTGTTAATAAATTGAATTTTATTTTGTCATTTGCTCACTTGTTTGTATCTTTGCAATCGTAACAAACCAAAAACCGTAGAATTATGATCAGAAACATTAGAATCTTAGCTGTCTCGGCAGCGATGTTGATGGGAGCAGCAACGGCACAGGCACAGTTCGGCAATCTCATTAACGGCATCAAGAAGGCCAAGGAAACAGTGGAAGACGTGAACAAGAAGCGCAATGGCGACATCGAGTTCTCGCGAGGCGGTACCGTGCAGGGTTTCTTCCGCACGAGAACCGGTGAGTTCATCTTCGACAAGACGCATCCCGACGGTGAGCGCAAGGGCAAGAAGGTGATCTTCAAGGTGGAGAAGAACGGTGACGTGATGTACGACGACGGCCGGAAGGTCGGCGAGGTGCTGAAGGACGGAACGGTGAACTTCCACGGGGAGCAGGGCTATCTGAAAGTGCAGGGCGACGGCTCGGTGATGATGGACGGCGAGAAGGTGGCTATGATCAACGACAACGGTCAGGTGTATATCTACGACGTGCTCATCGGTACTGCCAAGGGCCTCGACAAGAAGTACGCTGCCTTGCTCTATCTGGGCATCTATCACGACAAGGCCTCACTGGCAAAGTCGAAGGCAGAGCTGGCTGAGGTGAAGCGGAAACAGGAGGCTGAGGCGAAACGCCTGCAGGAACAGGCGGCCCAGCGCAAGGCTCAGGCCGCCAAGAACAGCGCCAAGGGCTCGGCCAACACGAACAGCGGCAACACGCAGAAGAAGGTGCGCGAGTATTCGATTGAGAAAGGCAGCGCCCGCGGATTCGTCGACGAGAACGGCGTAGTCTACAACTGGGCTCACACGAAGGTGGGTCAGCTACCCAAGGGCAACGGCGACATCACCGACGGCACGGGCCACAGGATCGGCACCATTTGGTCGGGCGACATCAAGGACTCGTCGGGCAATCTGCTCTGCACCGTCTCGTCGGGCGGTTCCATCGCCGTGAAGGGCTCTAACGCTACGGTGGCCGAAGTGAAGGCCAACGGGCGCATTGACATGTCGAAAGACTCGAAGACTCTGGGCTATTGCAATTGCAATAACTATGTGTGGACGGCTGCGATCATCTTCTGCAACCTGTTCAAATTCTAAGATACGAAATGGTCACTCTTCGCTGTCGGATGCCCTCAGGATGATGCTGGTGGCACCGATGGTGAAGAGGGTGCCGTCGGCGATGATGCGACGTTCGCGGGGTGTGAGCTCGATGTTGTCGACGAAGGTGCCCGTATTGCTGTTGTTGTCTTTCAGGGTATAGCGCAACTGTCCCCGCTTGTCTCGGCTGACGGTGACGGTGCAGTGGTTCAGGTCGACGCTGGGATCGACGGTTTCGAAGGCGGTGTTGATGGGGTTACCCTTCTGGTAACGGCCGATGACGTTGTCGCCCATGCGGAGCGGGAGCACCTGCTTGTAGTGGAACATGTTCTCGATGACCACCAGCGAGCCGCAGCCTTCCTCGTTGGCCTGTTCGTCGGGGTGCTCGTCCTTCTGGCGGTCGCGCAGCTTGCTGACACCCATGCGGATGGCGAACTGCTTGCCGCAGTCGGGACACTGGAACACGAGTGACTGGCCGTCGGCGTAACGGGTCTCGTCGAAGGTGATGTAGTTTTCGCATTTGGGACAACGGACGCGCTTCATTTTTTTTGTTTATAGTTTATTGTTTACAGTTTACGGTTTACAGTTTACGGTTTACGGTTTACTGTTTACAGGTGATTACATCAGAGGCGGTTAGAGCTGCATCAGCCAGGCTTCTGCGGTTTCGCTGTTGCGATGGAAACGGCGGAGGTCGTCGCGGGCATCCTCCTCAGAGGCGTAGTGGCCGTAGATGACACGGGTGATATTCTTGCGCACGAAGATTTCTGCTTGGCCGAAACCTTGTTGCTGAAGGCGCTCGATAAAGGCATCGGCATTGCGCTTGGAAACTTGGGTGGCCAGCACGATGCAGTAGGCTTTTTGTGGAGTGTGGAGTGTGGAGTGTGGAGTGAGATTAGTTGTTGACGCAGAGTCTGCCACAGATTTTGCGGTATTGTCTGCCTGAGATTTTGCGGTATTGTCTGCCACAGGTTTTGTGATAGAATCTGCTTTCAGAGTATTCTCACTCATCACTCCACACTCCTCACTCCTCGAGATATTCTCCTTCGTGTTCCTCGAAATAGTTATCTTACTGGTGTTCGTGTCTTCAGACATCATGCCGAAGAGCAGGCCGTTGTTGATGTTGCTGATGGTGCGCTGCATCATGTCGGTCTTGCCCGAAGGCAAAGCCAGGATGAATACGGCGAGCAACACAGCGGCTACGGCTACCGCATTGCGGATCCATGAGTACCTGATGCGCACGAAGCTGTCGTCATCATCGTCTTCGACAGACGTCTCTTCCTCGGGCTCGCCGGCGGGTGTCCTTCCGTCGATTTCCACGACCTGTGCGGCAGGCAACTGCTCTGTTGCAGGGCGCTGTTCCTGGGTCTCAGCGACAGGAACGGTCTGTGTGGATGCAGGCTGCAGGCGGTTCATCTCGAACGAGCTCAGACCGTAGAGTTCAGGCGTGAGGATGCCAGCTTCACAGGGGGTGAAGACCAGGTTGCCGTCGTCGTTGAGCGTGAGTACGCCGATGTTGTTGAGCTCGTAGCTGCCCTCGTTCTCCAAGTGCTGGCGCAGCTCGTTCACTTCACCCTCGATGCGCTGGAGGGCTTCGGGGTAGCTGATGTCGTAGGCCTCGATGTAGGACTGCACGAGGAGCGAGTCGTTGATGTTGAGCTGGGAATTGAATCCGAGTGTGCGCAACGGGGGCAGGAACAAGTGGTCTTGCTCGTCGTAGTACGCCTCGATGTGATGCGTCATGAAGCCACCCAGTCGGGGTACGATGACGCAATCGTTGCTCAGCAGAAGTATCTCAATATGTCTTTCCAGTTCAATCACGGATGCAAAATTACGGCAAATTTTGGAAATAAACAAATAAAAGAAACTTAAAATGCCTGATAAATAAAATTTTTAGCGTACCTTTGCACAAAATTTCACGAATTATGGATTATAAGGAGACAAAAATCAAGGGAGTTTTCATCATCGAGCCCAAGGTGTTCCAGGATGCCCGGGGATATTTTATGGAGGCTTGGAAGCAGGCTGAGTTCGACGAGCATGTAGGGCGCACGGTGTTCATTCAGGACAACGAGTCGAAGTCGTCTTACGGTGTGCTGCGTGGTCTTCATTATCAGAAAGGTGATGCCTCGCAGGCTAAGCTTGTGCGCGTGATCAAAGGAAAGGTGCTCGATGTGGCTGTTGATATCCGCAAGTCGAGTCCCACCTTCGGACAGCACGTGATGGTGGAGTTGAGCGAGGAGAACAAGCGCCAGTTCTTCATCCCTCGCGGCTTTGCTCACGGTTTCCTCGTACTGAGCGACGAGGCCATCTTTACATATAAGGTGGATAATCCCTACGCACCGCAGTGCGATGCCGGTATCCGCTGGAACGATCCTGATCTGGCCATCGAGTGGCCCATCGATCCGAAGGATGTGCTGACGAGCGAAAAAGACTTGAAGCAGCCCTTGCTGAAAGATGCGGAAGTGTTTGAGTAGTAATAACAAAAAAATATGAATATAGCGATTGTAGGAACGGGTTATGTGGGACTTGTATCGGGAACGTGCTTCGCTGATACGGGTGCCAATGTGACTTGTGTCGATGTCGATGCATCCAAGATAGAACGGTTGCAGAACGGACAGATACCCATCTACGAGCCGGGACTCGACGAGCTGGTGAAGAAGAACGTCGCCGCAGGACGACTGAAGTTCACCACCGACCTCGCCTCTGTGCTCGACGACGTGCAGATTGTTTTCTCGGCTGTGGGAACACCTCCTGACGAGGACGGTTCGGCCGATCTCAAATATGTGTTGCAGGTGGCCCGTACCATCGGACAGAACCTGAACCACTATGTGGTGGTGGTCACCAAGTCGACGGTGCCTGTGGGTACGGCGAAGAAGGTGCGTAAGGCCATCGAGGAAGAACTGGAGAAGCGTGGGGTCGACATAGAGTTCGACGTCGCCTCGAACCCAGAGTTCCTCAAGGAAGGTAATGCCATCAAGGACTTCATGAGTCCCGACCGTGTGGTGGTGGGGGTAGAGAGCGAGCACGCCAAAAAGGTGCTTACGAAGCTCTACAAGCCTTTCCTGATCAACAACTTCCGTGTGATATTCATGGATATCCCGTCTGCCGAGATGACGAAATATGCCGCCAACTCGATGCTTGCCACGCGTATCTCGTTTATGAACGACATCGCCAACCTTTGCGAGCGCGTGGGCGCAGATGTAAATATGGTACGCGCGGGAATCGGTTCCGACACACGTATCGGCCGCAAGTTCCTCTATGCAGGCTGCGGATACGGTGGCTCGTGCTTCCCCAAGGACGTGAAGGCACTGATAAAGACTGCCGACCAGAACGGCTACTCGATGGAGGTGCTGAAGGCTGTAGAGCGTGTGAACGAGCGACAGAAGGGTGTGCTCTACGAGAAGCTCGTGAAGGCTTTCGGCTCAGAGGAAGACCTCAAGGGTAAGACCATCGCTATGTGGGGACTGTCGTTCAAGCCCGAGACCGATGATATGCGCGAGTCGACAGCCCTTGTGATGATCGACAAACTGCTGAAGGCAGGCTGTACGGTGCGAGTCTATGACCCCATCGCCATGAACGAGTGTAAGCGCAGGATCGGTGAGACGGTGACCTACTGTCGTGATATGTACGACGCTGTGCTCGATGCCGATGCACTGCTGCTGCTCACGGAATGGAAGGAGTTCCGTCTGCCGGGCTGGGGTGTCATCCGAAAGGCAATGAAGCGACCGCTGGTGATCGACGGCCGAAATATCTTCGACATTGAGGAACTGGAGGAGAACGAGTTCGAGTATCATTGCATTGGAAAGTAGTTTGCGGTTTTACGGTTTACAGTTTACAGTTTACGGTTTACAGTTTACAGTTTACAGTTTACGGTTTACAGTTTACAGTTTACAGTTGACAGATGATTAGAATAGGTGTTATAGTGGTTGCGGTTCTGCTGCTGTATGGATGTTCCGGAAAACAGGAACAGGCGACGGTGGAGGAGAACCACGAGGCCAAGGCCCTGATGCAGGGCGTATGGGTCGACGCGGAGACAGAGAATGTGGCCTTTCGAGTGAAAGGCGACACCATCTTCTACGACGACCCCACCAGTATGCCAGCCTATTTCAAGATCATGGGCGACTCGCTGACATTCTCCTCGGGCACGAGCTATGCCATCGAGAAGCAGACTGAGCATATCTTCAGCTTCCGCAACCAGAATGGCGACCTGATCACCCTAAAGAAACTTGACGAAGAAGAAGCCGACTCCCTCCTTGTGCCCGGTACTACTCCCCAAGTGATGACCTATACGCATCAGGTGAAGACCGACTCTGTGGTCAGCTACAATGGTGCGCACTATCATTGGTACATCGCCATCAATCCCACACGTTACAAGGTGTTGCTGCGGACGTACAACGAAGACGGTATGGAGGTGGAGAACGTGTACTACGACAATATCATGCACGTCAGCATCTATAACGGTGCCCTGCGGTTGTACTCAAGCGACTTCCGCAAGCAGCAGTTTGCCCATTTGGTGCCGGCAAAGTTTCTGGAGGAGGCCGTTCTGGCCAATATGGAGTACGACAAGGCCGATGCAACGGGCTTGCACTTCAATGCCACACTTTGCATCCCCAACGGCGCCAGTTGCTATCAGGTGGAAATCGTCATCTCCTATAAGGGGCAGATGACAATGAAATTACTGGAATATTAGGTTTCCTCCATCCATGCGTCCAAGAGCATGCGGGCGATGGAGAGTTTCTCAGGGATGGTCGGAAGATTATCCTTGCGGAACCAGCCGCCTTTGGCAATCTCTGAACGCTGCAGGTGGATGTCGCCGCTGACGTAGTCGGCATTGAAGCCTACCATCAGTCCGCAGGGGTAGGGCCAAGGCTGTGAAGCGAAGTAGCGGATGTTCGTGATCCTGACGCCCGTCTCCTCGAAGGCCTCGCGGGCAACGGCTTCCTCAAGCGTCTCGCCCGTCTCCACGAAACCGGCCACCAGTCCGTAGAAGTCTGTACGGAAGTTCTTCGCTCTGACAAGCAGCACCTCGTCGCCCTTGTGGATGAGCACGATAACGGCTGTGGCCAGTTGCGGCCATATCTCCTTACCACATTGGGTACACTTCTTCGAGATGTCGGTGTCCATACGCATGGGAGCACCGCAGACTCCACAAAACTTTGTGTTCTGGTCCCAATAGAGCAGCTCCTGGCATTTGCCCGCTTTCAGGTAAAGCGGCTTTTCCAGTTTGTAGAAGCTCTGGCGCAAGCCAACCATCTCAAACGAGTCGGCAGCTGACAGCTGACAGTTCTTGGATGAGCCAAGCAGTGAAGCCGAGCGGATTGTTTCTATGGGCTTGTCCACGCGATAGGCGACAACGGGAGTGCCATCGGCCATCGGAGTGATGTTCATCAGGTGAGTCCAAGGTTTCACCTCCGTAGGCGGTTCTTCACAGAGGGGAATGGTGTATCCTCCTTCTGCTGTCTTCAGTAGCAGCAAATCCTCCCTGCAGAATACGAAATAATAGCTTTTCATTAATTCGGGTGATTGGTTGTTTTACTTCCCGAACAGCAGTTTGCGGTCACGTTCGATGGCAGGCTTCGCCCACGCCTCGGGAACAAACTTCCAGTTCGTGTTGGGCTGAGGATTCACCGTTCCCTGACGCTTAATCTCCTCCATCAGATAGTGGCGCTGGTCGAGCTCGCTGCAATAGATCACACGACTGGCCAACGAATCTCTTGGGATGCCGGCACCGTGCGTCAGCAGTTCTCCGCCACCGTTGGCACGATAGCTGTTCATGGCTACCTTATACCATTTCTTCTCGTCGAAGGGAGTGCCGTCGCTCATCTGCAGGATTCTGACCTTCTCGCCGGCGGGTTTTGTGACGTCGACCTCATAGTCGATACCAGCGGCAGAGTCAAAATTGAAGGTGTAGTATTTGAACCCCATACGCTGCTGGTCGCCCTTCATCTCGTTGTTGAGCAGCATAATATGGTCGTCGGGTGATTTCATTTGGTTCGTCCAAATGTCGTAGCTCATCTCTAGGTGCTTGCGAATCTCCTCACCCGTCATTCGGAGCACGAGCAGCAGGTTCTCGAAGCGGTAGAGCTTGAACATGTCGGCCACAGTAACATCGCCCTCACGGATGACGGCGTTGAACGACAGGGGAGCGGTGATTGAGATGTCGGCTTTGGTAATCTCCAGCTGGAGGTTGTGAATAAGATCAGTGAAGGCTGAGTTGCCGAAGAAACTCTCGCGGGTGTAGATGGAATTCTGGAAGGTGCCGATTCTCTGGTCTACGTAAGCTCTGGCGGCATCGATCTGGGGCTGGAAGTGGCTGACCATCTTCTCGTCAACTTGTTCGTCGAGCACGCTGACGATATTACCTTTGATGTCCTTTTTCACAAGCTTCCCCTTTTTGAATGTCAGCTCGATCTCTGCCTCTGCCACATTCCTCACATAACACGAAGGGTCGATGATGAGCACCTGCTGGCCTTCCTTGTTAGTAATCCACTCGTTGTGCACCTGGTGGTCGTGTCCGAAGAAGATAATGTCGAATCCCGGCACTTCACGTGCGACGGCCGCTGTGGCGTTCTCTTCGTAGGTGTCGGTGACGATACCACCATCCTTACCTGAATGGAAGAGTCCGAAGATCAGGTCGGGATGCTCAACCTCCTTCAGGTATTTCACCCATTTCTTGGCACAGCTGGTCATCTCCTCAAACTCCATGCCCTTCCACACATTCTCCGTCAGCCAGTTGGGAATGGCGGGTGTGAGCATACCGATGATGGCTATCTTCACACCGTCGATGATATGGATGGAGTAGGGGTGTATGCCATCGTAGATGTTCTTGGGATGAGCCGTTCCGTCGGATCCGGCTTTCACGATGTTCGCACCGAGCAACGGACAGCGCACCTCACGGATCCATTTGTCGTAGACCTTATGGCCGGGCTCGATGTCGTGATTGCCCACCGTCTCGGCATCGTACTGCATGTAGTTGATGACCGATGCGGCGAGGTTCTCGTCTTCTGGCATCACGTAGTTCGACCAGTAGATGCAGGGCTGTCCCTGCAGGATGTCACCGTTGTCTATCAACAGCAGGTGGTCTCCAAGTGCCGTCCGCTCCTTATTAATATATGTATTAGCCCGTGAGAGGGTTCCTTTCAGGGGCTTGCGCTCCATGAAGTCGTAAGGGAAGAAATGACCGTGCACATCGCTGGTCTCTATCACCTTGAATCTGACGGTCTTCGTCTGCTTCCCAGAAGCGGGCAACAGAGTTATGAGTGAAAGGGTTAAAAGTAATATTCTGTTCATATTGATTGATTTTTCGGCAAAATTACGAAGAATAATCCAAACCACCAAGAGATTTTCAGATTTAGGCATACTTTTTGCTGCATTTTTGTTAGTATAAACCAATGAAATAGGAGGAAATGTTATGGCATTTATCGATTATTACAAGATTTTAGGCGTCGACAAGACGATACCCCAGAAGGATGTGAAACGGGCTTACCTCAAGCGGGCTAAGCAGTTTCATCCCGACCTGCACCCCGACGATCCGAAGGCGCAGGCGAAGTTTCAGGCCCTTCAGGAGGCCTACGATGTGATTGGCGATCCAGAGAAGCGTCGCAAATACGACCAATATGGTGAGCAGTGGAAACAGGCTGATGCCTTCAATGCCGGTGGCTTCGGCAGTGGTGCTGGGGGCGGCAACCCCTTTGGTGGTTTCGACTTCTCACAGTTCACGTCGGGCTCTGGCGGTGGGTTTAGTGATTTCTTCGAGAGCCTGTTTGGTCGTAAAGGGCAGCAAGGTGGTGGCTTCGGCGGCTTCCAAGGCTTCTCTTCTGGTGGTGCCGGCTTCGGCCATCAGACCCGTACGCATTCCGGTGAGATGAACGCCAATGTGACTATCGACCTTTATACTGCTCTGCTGGGTGGTGAGGTGATGCTCTCGTTGAGTAACGGTCAGAAAGTGAAGATGAAGATTAAGCCTGAGACACAGCCGGGTACAAAAGTACGTCTCCGCGGCAAGGGTTATGATCGCGGAGACGGAACTTTCGGTGATCTGATTATCACCTATCAGGTGAAACTGCCTACAAATCTGACAGAGCGGCAGAAATCGCTGCTCCGCCAGATGCGCGAGGGATAATTAGTAGAATAGCATTGACAAGGAGTAGGCCACTATCGTTGACACGAATACGGAGATCAAGCCTGGCATCATGAATGAGTGGTTCAGAAGATATTTACCAATCACGGTAGTGCCAGAACGGTCGAAGTTCACTGTGGCGATATCCGAAGGATAGTTCGGAATGAAGAAGTATCCGTAGACGGCAGGAAGCACACCTAGCAGCACGGGTCCAGGGATGCCAAGCTTATATGCCAGCGGCAACATGGCCACCACAACGGCACCCTGAGAGTTGATGAGCACAGATACGAGGAAGAATGCAAAGGCGATGCTCCAGGGATACTGTGCGACAATCCCCTCAAGACCTGCCTGCATCTCAGTCATGTAATTAGAGAAATAGGTGTCAGCCAGCCAGGCGATACCGTAGATGGCAACAACGGCCACCATACCCGACTGCCATACAGGACCGGCTACAGCCTTCTTCGGAGCAGCCTTGCAGAAGATAATCATCAGGGCAGCAGCAGAAATCATCACAATCTGAATAACGAGGTTCATCTTCAGGTCTGTCATGCCTTTCTCCGTAAACCCTTCAGCTACCACACCAGCTTTAGCAAGTGCAGAAGCAGAGATGGTGACACCGCTGGAAAGTGTGAGGTCGCCTGCGCCTTTGACAGCCTTGACAGTGCTGTATGAAGGCAGAAGTTCAGGTATTGCTGCAAACATCACGATGATGGCGAGTGCACCGAGGAAGATGAAGACAGCATTCTTAGCCGACTGAGGAATCTCTCTGTCGAGGGTGGTAGCACTATTACCATAGATATATTCGCGCTGTGCAGGGTCGGCAATCTTCCTCTGGAATTCGGGATCTTTGTCGAGGTCAAGCCCACGGTGATAAGAAGCTGCCGCAGCAGCCATCAGACCACACACACAGGCAGGGATGGAAATCATCAGTACACGAGGAATAGTGATGTCGAAATGGTTGGCATTAGAGATTGTCACGAAGGCAACGACTGCAGCAGCGATAGGCGAACAGGTGATACCTACCTGAGAGGCAATTGAAGCTACACCACAAGGACGTTCAGGACGGATTCCTTTCTTTAATGCTATGTCACAAATAATTGGCATCAAGGTATATACGACGTGGCCAGTACCAACCAAAACGGTTAGGAAGAATGTACATAGCGGAGCGAGGAACGTGATACGATCCGGATGCTTGCGCAATAGTCTCTCGGCAATCTGGATCAACCAATCCATACCACCAGAAGCCTGCATGATACCTGCACAGGTGACGGCTGCGATGATGATGTAGATCACATCCGTAGGAGGAGTACCAGGCTTAAGGCCAAAACCGAACACGAGAAGGGCCAGACCTATACCGGAGATGGCACCCAAGGCAAGCGAGCCATAGCGCGAGCCTACCCACAAAGCTCCTAACACAATGCAGAGCTGAACAATCATTAATACCATAAACTGTAACTTTAGTTATTGATTTGAACTATTTTGTGTGCAAAGATAAATATTTTTTTTGAAACAAAAACTTTTTTGGACAAAAATATTAAAATTATTTATTTCTTTTGTCAGGTCAGAATAATTATGTACCTTTGCACCCCAAATGTAGTAAAGCGAGTATTCAATTAATAAAAGCATTATAAGATGAGCAAGAAATTTGCTGAACACAATGGCTTGAACCTGACAAAGGTGAATGAAGACATCCTTGAGATGTGGCAGGAGAAGAACGTGTTCTGGCGCTCGGTGGAAGAGCGTGAGGGCTGTCCGCAGTTTGTTTTCTTTGAGGGGCCTCCCTCGGCTAATGGGCATCCAGGCATCCATCATGTGCTGGCACGTACTATAAAAGATACGTTTAACCGCTATAAGACGATGAAAGGCTTCCAGGTGAAGCGCAAGGCAGGATGGGATACCCACGGACTGCCAGTGGAACTGGGTGTGGAGAAGGAACTTGGTATCACCAAGGCCGACATTGACAACAAGGCTTCCGACAAGTACATCTCGACGGAAGACTACAACAAGAAATGTCGAGAGAACGTGATGATGTACACCCAAGAGTGGCGCGACCTCACGGAGAAGATGGGTTACTTCGTGGATCTCGACAATCCCTATATCACTTACGACAACAAGTATATCGAGACGCTGTGGTGGCTGCTCCAGCAGTTCTATAAGAAGGGTCTACTCTATAAGGGCTACACCATCCAGCCGTATTCTCCCGCTGCAGGTACGGGTCTCAGCTCGCATGAGTTGAATCAGCCAGGCTGCTATCGTGATGTGAAGGATACAACGGTGACAGCTCTTTTCAAGGCACTCAATCCTAAGGAAGAGTGGACGAAGTGGGGAACACCTTACTTCGTGGCCTGGACAACAACTCCTTGGACTCTTCCTTCAAACACAGCCCTCTGCGTAGGTCCGAAGATTGACTACGTCGCTGTGGAGACCTATAATGCCTACAATGCCGAGAAGATTACTATCATTCTGGCAGAAAGCCGTTTGAATGCCTATCTGGCACCAGAGGGTCATATCACAGATGACGGCGAAATGCCTGAATATAATAAAGGTGAGAAGTTCGTTCCATATCGTATTGTAGGCCACTATACAGGCGAAGAGCTCGTAGGTCTGAAGTATCAGCAACTGATGCCTTGGGTGAAGCCGTCTGCCAAGCTTGATGCAAATGCTGCCGACTATGTGAAGGCATACGCAGAAGCCCATGCCGAGAAGGTTTTTATGGGTGAGAACGGTAAGGATCAGTTCGTAGAAATGGAGAGTGAGGCTTTCCGTGTGATTCCAGGTGACTATGTGACCACAGAGGATGGTGCCGGTATCGTGCATATCGCACCAACTTTTGGTGCCGACGATGCGAAGGTGGCCAAGGATGCCCATATCCCGAGCTTGTTCCTTATAAATAAGAAAGGTGAGACACGTCCGATGGTAGACCTGCAGGGTAAGTACTACGTAATGGATGAACTCGACGATAACTTTGTCGCGAAGTGTGTCAACAAAAAGGGCTACCGCCACCACGCAGGCGACTATGTGAAGAATGCCTACGCACCAGAGTTCAACAAGGACGGCAAGTACGACGAGCAGGCTGCTGCAAAGGCTGAGGATCTGAACATTGTAATCTGTATGGAGATGAAGCAGGATGGTACGGCGCTGAAGATAGAGAAGCACGTACACAACTATCCCCACTGCTGGCGTACAGACAAGCCCGTACTCTATTACCCCCTCGATTCCTGGTTCATCCGCAGTACAGCGAAGAAGGACCGTATGTTCGAACTCAACAAAACCATCAACTGGCAGCCAGAGTCTACAGGTACAGGCCGTTTCGGCAACTGGCTGGAGAATCTGAACGACTGGAATCTCTCCCGTAGTCGTTTCTGGGGAACACCGCTGCCTATCTGGCGCGATGAGGACGGCAAGGAGATCTGCATCGGTTCTGTAGAGGAGCTCTACAACGAGATTGAGAAGTCTGTCAAGGCCGGCTTCATGCAGAGTAATCCGCTGAAGGAAAAAGGATTTGTGCCTGGTGATATGTCGAAGGAGAACTATGACAAGATAGACCTGCATCGTCCGTATGTAGACTATATCGTGCTGGTATCAGAAAGTGGCAAGCCTATGAAACGCGAGAGTGACCTCATCGATGTGTGGTTCGACTCAGGTTCTATGCCTTATGCTCAGGTACACTATCCTTTCGAGAATAAGGAACTCATCGACAAGGGTATTGCCTTCCCCTGTGACTTTATCAATGAGGGTGTGGACCAGACACGCGGCTGGTTCTTTACCTTGCATGCCATCGCCACGATGATCTTCGACTCAGTAGCCTTCAAGAATGTGATTTCTTCTGGCCTGGTGCTCGACGCCAAGGGCAACAAGATGTCGAAGCACGTGGGTAATGTGGTGAATCCCTTCGATATGATTGGTAAGTTCGGCTCTGATGCCGTGCGTCTGTATATGATGACCAACTCCGAGCCTTGGGACAATCTGAAATTTGATCCCGAGGGTGTCGACGAGGTGCGCCGTAAGTTCTTCGGCACTTTATATAACACTTATAGTTTCTTTGCCCTTTATGCCAATGTTGATGGCTTTGACCCTCAGATGGCACAAGTGGCCTTCGGCAAGCGTCCTGAGATTGACCGTTGGATTCTCTCTTGTTTGAATACGCTCATCAAGGGTGTGGAGGCAGAGCTTGACGGCTATGATCCCACACGTGCAGGACGATTGATAGATGCCTTCGTCAACGACGACCTCTCCAACTGGTTTGTCCGTCTGAACCGTAAGCGTTTCTGGGGAAAGGAGATGAGCGAGGACAAACTCTCAGCCTATCAGACGCTCTACACCTGCTTGATGACTGTTGCCAAACTCCTGGCTCCGTTTGCACCGTTCTATGCAGACCAGCTCTATAAAGATCTGGGTGGTGAGCTCGACTCTGTCCATCTCGATAAGTTCCCTGTGGCTGACGAGTCTCAGATTAACAAGGATCTTGAGGCCCGTATGCAGATGGCCCAGAAGATTACCTCTATGGTACTGGCGTTGCGCCGCAAGGTGAACATCAAGGTGCGCCAGCCGCTACAGGCTATCATGATTCCTGCCGTTGACGATGAGCAGAGGATGCACATTGAGGCAGTGAAGAACCTTATCATGAATGAGGTGAACGTGAAGGAACTGCGTTTTGTAGAGGGTGCTGGTGTGCTGGTGAAGAAAGTGAAGTGCAATTTCCGTACGATGGGCAAGAAGTTCGGCAAGCTTATGAAGAGCGTGGCTGCTGCAATGGATGCCCTCAGTCAGGAACAGATAGCCGATCTTGAGAAGAATGGCACCATCGCCATCAGTGTAGAAGGTCAGGATGTTATCGTAGAGGCTGTCGATGTCGACATCATCAGTGAGGATATTCCGGGCTGGTTGGTAGCCAACGAGGGTAACCTCACCGTAGCCCTTGAAGTTGAGCTTACTGATGAGTTGAAGAACGAGGGTATGGCTCGAGAGCTGATCAACCGCATTCAGAATATCCGAAAGGAAAGTGGGCTGGAGATTACAGACCGCATCACAGTGACCCTCTCTCCGAACGAGGATGTCCAGAAGGCTATCGACAGCTTTGCCGACTACATCCAGACCCAAGTGCTTGCAGATGATATTACGTTTCAACCAAATGACGGTCAGGAAGTTGACTTCGATGATTTCAAGTTGAATATCAAGATAACCAAGAATTAACATTAACGATAAAAACAACTAAACATCTACCGATATGGCAGAGAAAACACGCTACACTGACGAAGAGCTCGAGGAGTTCCGCCAGATTATCAATGAAAAATTGGCGCTTGCCAAACGTGACTATGAACAGATGATGAGAGTGTTGACGAATCAGGACTCCAACGATGTCGACGATACGTCGCCCACCTATAAAGCCTTGGAGGAGGGTAGTGCTACCCAGTCGAAGGAAGAACTCATCTCTATGGCAGCCCGCCAGCAGAAGTTCATCCAAGGACTGAAGGCCGCGCTGATACGTATCGAGAATAAGACCTACGGCATTGACCGCATCACTGGCAAGCTGATTCCCAAGGAGCGTCTGCGTGCTGTTCCCCATGCTACACTGAGCGTGGAGTCGAAGATGAACCAAAGTAAGAAGTGAGTCAGACAAAGCGTTTATTCACCAATGGCAGGATGGCGGTATTAGTAGTACTTGCCATCCTGTTGATAGACCAGATCATCAAGATATGGGTGAAGACGTCGATGACGCTTCATGAGAGTATCCATGTGACTGACTGGTTCTATATCACTTTCATCGAGAACAACGGCATGGCTTTCGGCATGCAACTCGGCAGTAAGATCATCCTGTCGCTGTTCCGTGTTGTTGCTATCACGCTGTTGGGCTATTATATCTGGCAACAGGTGAAGCAGAAGGCAAAGACGGGTTACATCTTCTGTCTGTCGATGGTGCTTGCTGGTGCAGCGGGTAATCTGATAGACTGTATGTTCTATGGGCTGGTCTTCAATGCTTCCTCACCTTATTATCTCTCGTATTTCGTTCCTTTCGGGACTGGCTATGCACCGTTCCTGATGGGAAAAGTGGTGGATATGTTCTACTTCCCCTTGTTCGAGACCGACTGGCCGCAGTGGATGCCTTTCGTAGGCGGCGACCATTTCGTGTTCTTCAGTCCGGTGTTTAACTTCGCCGATGCCTGTATCAGCGTGAGTGTCGTGTGCGTGTTTCTTTTCTATCGTCAGGAAGTCAGCAGTATCTCGCTCAGTCATTCAGCGGAAAAGAAAGAGGAACAGACCGAAAAACCTGAAGAAGAGCAGAAAGAATGAGGCGAAGGTGGTCATATCTGGTCTTTCCCGTGGCAACATGCCTTGTGTTCTTGTCTGCCTGCAAGCCTACGGTACCATCACGGTATCTGCAGCCCGACGAGATGGAAGACCTGATATACGACTACTATGTTGCCCAAGGCCTAAGCTATAACCATGCTGTCAATTCAGACTATCAGCACTTCTATCATCTGGAATCCGTGCTGAGGAAATACAATCTCACCTCGGCAGAACTCGACTCCTCGTTGGTGTATTACTACAACAACATGGAGTTGATGAATGTGGTCTATTCGAATGTGCAGAAGCGTCTGAGCAAGGAGGCTCTTGAGTTAGGCGCATCTGAAGGTGAGGTAGAGCGCTATACCACGCAGTCTTTGTCAGGCGACACGACAGATGTCTGGGAAAGTCGCAGATTTCTGATGCTGATGCCAACTCCACCGTACCATATTGTGCAGTTCACACAGAAGGCCGACACCTCCTTCCACAAGGGTGACAGCTTCCTGCTCACCTTCGGATCGAAGTTCCTGGCACAGAGTGGCTCCAGAAACGCTACTGCCTTCCTGTCAGTGACGTATGAGAATGATAGTGTGGTTACTGTTTCCCAGATTATCAACATTGCAGGAGGAACGACGCTCCGTCTGAATCCTTGCAGCCTGAAGGCCAAGAGGATTGACGGTTTCATGTATATGGCCAAGCGCGACAATACTGACAATGAGAATGATCTGTGCCTCCTCTTTATTGACCATATCCAACTGATGCGCTTCCATCATGAGGTCACGACTTCGGCTTCTGAGACTCCGGAAGCGCCTCCTGCCGAAACTCTGCCGATTGAGAAGAAGGATACTCTGGTGCCAACGGTCCGCCGTCTAGGTGACCGTCCTCTTCCTCAGAAGAAAGAAGAGACCGCCTCGCCGGCAGTCTCTAACCGCCAAATGATCAAAGATATCAAACCAACAATTAGTAGATAATGAAAAATCTGAAATTCCGTCTATCCCTCATGAACTTCCTGGAGTTTGCCGTATGGGGAGCTTATCTTACATGTATGGGCAACTATCTGGGAGTGGCAGGTCTTGGTGACCAGATCTCCTGGTTCTATGCCATTCAGGGTATTGTGAGTATCTTTATGCCCACGCTGATGGGTATCGTAGCTGACAAATATATGCAGCCGCAGCGCGTTCTTGGTCTGTGTCACCTGTTTGCCGGAGGCTTCATGCTTGGGTGCTGGTGGCTCGGTATGGAGGCTGGCTTTGGCAACGAACTGGCTGACAAAGGGCTGTTTATTGCCCTCTACACCCTGAGTGTGGCCTTTTATATGCCTACTATTGCGCTGGCTAATACGACGGCCTTTACCATTTTGAAGAGCAACGGTATGGACACGGTGAAGGATTTCCCGCCTATCCGCGTGCTTGGCACCGTCGGCTTCATCGTAATGATGTGGTTCGTCAACTGTGCCGTATGGAATGACGGCTCCTTCTCATTGACATTGGCCGACAATGCGCACAAGTTCCAGTACACTTATATGCAGTTCTTTGTATCGGGTATTTTGAGCTTTGTGCTGTTTCTCTATTGCTTCACGCTTCCGGAGTGCAAGCTCACGAAGAAGCACCAGAAGGTGTCGCTGGCAGAGAGTTTCGGCCTGAATGCCTTTAAGCTCTTCAAGACTAAGAAGATGGCCCTGTTTTTCATCTTCTCCGCCCTGCTGGGTATGTGTCTGCAGGTCACCAACGGCTATGCAGGGCCCTTCATTACGAGTTTCAAGGGCAGTGCCGATGCAGCCGTCGCCTCTTCCTTTGCCGCTAACAATGCCACGCTGCTGACGAGTATCTCTCAGATCAGCGAGGCTCTCTGTATACTGATGATCCCGTTCTTCCTGAAGCGCTATGGCATCAAGGTGGTGATGCTCATGTCGATGTTTGCCTGGGTGTTCCGATTCGGCTTCTTTGGCATAGGTAATCCGGCCATGCCTGGCGTGATCATGTTCATACTCTCCTGTATTGTCTACGGTGTGGCCTTCGATTTTTTCAATGTCTCGGGAGGTATCTTCGTCGATCAGGAGTGTGAGCCCTCTGTCAAGGCCTCGGCCCAGGGACTGTTTATGATGATGACCAACGGTCTCGGTGCCACGATAGGCACACTGGCAGCGGGTGAGATTGTGAACAGCTTCTGTCATTGGGAGAACGGCTTCCTGGTTGGCGACTGGCAGACCTGCTGGTACATCTTTGCCGCCTTTGCCCTGATTGTTGGCGTTTCTTTCGCCCTTGTCTTCCACCCGGAAAAGAAGTAGGTTATAGTTAAATCTCAAAACTCAAAACTCAAATCTCAAATCTTAAACCTCAAAACTCAAAGTGAAAGAGTCCCGGTATTTCTACGTCCCTGATGCAGCACAACAGAGAGAGCTGCCTGCTGATGAGTGTACACACGCCATCCGTGTGCTACGGCTCAAGGTGGGCGACGAGTTGTTCCTCATGGATGGGGTAGGGAACTACTACCGTGCTCGGGTCACAGAAACTACCTCTCACCGCTGTGGCTATGAGATTGTGGAGACGCTGCCACAGGAGCGCCAATGGGAGGGCAACATTCATCTGGCTATTGCTCCGACGAAGATGATGGACCGTATGGAGTGGATGACGGAGAAGGCGACAGAGATAGGTATCGATGAACTCTCGTTCCTCGACTGTCAGTTCTCTGAGCGCCAGGTGGTCAAACTGCCTCGCATTGAGAAGATTGTCGTCTCTGCCGTGAAGCAGAGCCATAAGGCATGGATGCCTGTTGTCCATGAGATGACTCCCTTCAAGACCTTCATCCACCAGCCGCGTGAGGGACGTAAATTCATAGCCCACTGCTATGAGGAAATCCCCCGCAGCTACCTCTTCGATGAGCTGCAGAAACCCTCCAACAATTCTCACTCCTCCCTCCACACTCCACCCTCCTCGAGAGAACTCCACACTCCACCCTCCACGAGAGAACTCCACACTCCACCCTCCACGACAGTCCTGATAGGTCCTGAGGGTGATTTCTCCATCGACGAGGTGCGCCAGGCCATCGATGCAGGGTATATCTCCGTACATCTTGGCAAGAGCCGGCTCCGCACTGAGACAGCCGGACTCTCTGCAGTGATGATGATGCAACTGGCAAAATCGTAATAAGAAAATAAATTGTAAACACATAAAATCGTAAATAATATGACTGACGAGAAAATCATGGCTACTATCAAGCCTGACGGCGAATACTGGCAGCCGGAAATCGAGACCATGCCCAGGGAGCAGCTGGAAGCGCTGCAGGTTAAGAAACTCAAGGAGAGCATCAACGTGGCTCTGAAGTCACCTTTCTACAAGAAGCGTTTTGGGGAGCTGGGCATCACTGCCGACTCCATCAACTCGCTGGCAGACCTCCGCAAGATTCCCTTCACCACGAAGCAGGACCTGCGCGACAATTACCCCTTCGGCCTCGTAGGAGCCAACCTCGACGATGCAGTACGCATCCACTCCACCAGCGGTACTACGGGCAACCCCTGTGTCGTAGTCTATTCTGAGCACGACATCTGCTCTTGGGCCAATATGATTGCCCGCAACCTGTATATGGTGGGCTGTCGCAAGAGCGACGTGTTCCAGAACTCCTCTGGTTATGGTATGTTCACTGGCGGACTGGGCTTCCAGTACGGTGCAGAGTGGCTTGGAGCTATGACAGTTCCCGCTGCTGCCGGCAACTCCAAGCGTCAGATCAAGTTCATCAAGGACTTCGGCACCACCTGTCTCCATGCCATCCCTTCCTATGCCATCCGTCTGGCAGAGGTGTTCAAGGAGGAGGGTGTCGACCCTGCCAGCACCAAGCTTCGCACCCTCTGTATTGGTGCAGAGCCCCACACCGAGGAGCAGCGCAGGAGAATTGAGCGTATGCTTGGTGTGAAGGCTTACAACTCCTTCGGAATGACAGAGATGAATGGTCCTGGTGTGGCCTTCGAGTGCAAGTATCAGGAAGGTATGCACCTCTGGGAGGATAACTACATCGTGGAGATAGTAGACCCCGACACGCTGGAGCCAGTGCCCGACGGTGTGATGGGCGAGATGGTGCTTACCACCCTCGACCGCAACATGATGCCTATATTAAGGTATCGCACGCGCGACCTCACCCGCATCATTGCCGAACCATGTAAGTGTGGACGTACCCATCGCCGCATAGACCGTATCAAGGGACGTACCGACGATATGTTCATCATCAAGGGTGTCAACGTGTTCCCCATGCAGGTGGAGAAGATTCTTGTGCAGTATCCTGGCCTTGGCAGCAACTATCTCATCACCCTCGAGACTGTCAACGACAATGACGTCATGACAGTGGAGGTTGAGCTCGAAGGACTTGAGACCGACATCTATCCCGAGATTCAGAAGATGACGAAGGACATCCAGCGCGCCCTGAAGGACGAGATTCTGCTCACCCCGCAGGTGAAGCTCGTGAAGAAGGGCTCACTGCCTCAGAGTGAGGGCAAGGCTGTCCGTGTGCACGACCTCAGACCCAGCCGGAAGGGATAAGAGATAGAAAGAATAATGAGAAAATAGGAGATTGAGACAATGAGAAATGCAGGTTACTTTTATAGGCGGAAGATGCGTAATGTGTTTAAGAGTGTCAGACTCAGTGCTTGTCTGGTAATCATCATGACTCATGTCTCATTACTCTTGTCTCAATATTCTGTGGCTCAGGAAGTCACTCCACCATCTTCACTCCTCACTCCACGAATCACCGATGTCTTCAAACAGATGCCCGACTCTCTGATGCCCTATCTGACGGCCAACAACCGCCTTGATTTCATCGACTTCATGGACTCGAACATGAAAGCCGAGGTAAGCAACAGGACAGGTGGCACGAGTGAGATGACGGCACTTACCGACGACAGCCTCTCCATCCGCATGAGTGAGTCCCTGAGGGTGGATATGTTGCTGTTCAATCTCGACGAACCCGTCGACACCATCCGTCAGGTGCTAGCCTTCGTGGAAACCTTCATGGCAGACTCTCTCCATGGGGAGAGCACCTGCCGCTTTTATACCGCAGACTGGAAGCGATTGCCGATGGATATCCCCTTGAATAGTACCCAGCAGAAACGCTTGTCATCGCTTGGATTGCAAAATATTCTTAAATGGGAAGAAGATATCTTAAACAATCATTAAAATTTAAGGCTGATGAAGGTTTAATTAAAATAAATTTCTAAATTTGCAACGTGTTTTTCATGGTATTAGATTATTAAGGTTAAAGAAACGAATACGATTTATCGTGAGATAGGTTATATTCAAACTCCATTAGCAGTACAAATCATTTATTTGTAGTGCTTATGGTTCAAAAAAAGGGAGCCTGAGAAGGTTCCCTTTTTCTATGGTACCTATACGTCTCTCGCATAGACAGATTTTTAAAAAACTCCACCGAATCCTTGCAACTCTCGGAAATATTACCTATCTTTGCCCTGTGAAATGAAAATAAAGAGTCTGATAGTAATAGATTTACGTGCAAACTTATGGCAACAATGCTGATTATTCTTCAATTGCTCATCGTCCTGGCCATGATTTTTATCGGTGCCAAGGTTGGTGGCATCGGACTTGGTATCTATGGTATGGTGGGTGTATCCATTCTTGTGTTCGTCTTCGGACTGGAGCCAGGCTCCATCCCCATCGATGTCATGCTCATCATCGTCAGCGTCATTACTGCCTCGTCGGCTCTGCAGGCTGCTGGTGGCATGGACTACATGGTGAATGTGGCTGTGCGTTTCCTGAATAAGCACCCCAGCCGTATCACCTTCCTGGCACCGCTTGTTACCTGGCTCTTCACCCTGATGACTGGTACGGCACATACCTGTTATGCATTACTGCCTATCATCTCTGAAATAGCCCGCAAGGAGAAGGTGCGTCCAGAACGCCCATTGAGCATAGCCACCATAGCAGCATCGCTGGGCTGTACGGGATCGCCCGTTTCAGCAGCCACAGCGGCTATCGTCTCGGAAACACTCTTGGGGGCAAGGGCATTACTTTGGGCGAGGGGCTACTTGACTACGACCTTCTTGCTGTTTTGGAGACAGAGCACGCAGTTACGCAGTTACGCAGTTACGCAGTTGCATAAGGTGTATCTGGGCTGTGACTTGAGGAAGAAAGAAATTAATTTATATTATATATATAATATATTATATATATAATATAATATAAATATATATTAGAAAATGAAACTTCGCCGACGGTAAATGAAACTGCGTAACTGTGTAACTGCGTAACTGCGTGACACCGTGAACGCATGTACTAAGAAAAATCTTTATAGAATAAATGTGTAAGTTCTGAACGCCGAGAGAGACTTGTGGAAAACGGAGAGTTTCGTTAGTGGAAAGTGGGCGTTTCGTTAGTGGAAAGTTGGCGTTTCCCCTAAGGAAAGTCAAGGGGGCTGAAAAGGGCTGAAAACGGGGATTCCAGGGCGAAGAGAGGATTATGAAATTGCTTTACACTTTTCACTTTGTTTCCACACTGAAAGCACGGCGCTCGAGCTCTGCTCGCTTGCTAACGAAAGGACGCTAGAAAACAATACCCAGCAGGGCGGCTAAGGTCAAGGTACTTCGGATGACTGCGATTAGGAGGAGACAGAGGCAATACAAGCCTACATGTCTCCTCCTTTTTTCTTGGACGCTTATATATAGAAAGGTGATGCCTTTCTTAGTAGCTGCGGGCGATGATGACACGAGCCTTGGAGGGCTTGCCAGAGACCATGTCGACACCTGGAGTCTGCTCCACACCGAAGGGCACACAGCGGATGGTGGCCTGAGTCTCCTCCTTGATCTGGGCCTCAGTCTCGGCAGTGCCGTCCCAGTGGCAGAGGAAGAAGCCGCCGTCCTTCACACGCTCCTTGAACTCCTCATAGTTGTCGCACTCATAGATATGGGCATCGCGGAAGGTCTTGGCCTTCTGGAAGATGTTCTTCTGGATGTCCTCCAGCAGCTGCTCCACATACTGGGCAATGCCCTCAATAGAGCGGGTCTCCTTCTCCAGGGTGTCACGGCGCATCACCTCAATGGTGCCGTTCTCCAGGTCGCGGGCTCCAAGCACCAGGCGCACAGGAACACCCTTGAGCTCATAGTCGGCAAACTTGAAGCCAGGACGCTTGTTGTCTGCATCGTCGAACTTCACGGTGATGCCCTTTGAGCGCAGTTCCTCGATGATGGGCTGCACCTCCTTGTTCACCTGCTCCATCTGCTCGGGCTTGGTGGCGATGGGGATGATGACCACCTGGATGGGAGCCAGGCGCGGAGGGAGTACCAGGCCATTGTCGTCGGAGTGGGTCATGATGAGGGCACCAATCAGACGGGTGGAGACTCCCCATGACGTGGCCCACACATACTCGGGCTTGTTCTCCTTGTTCAGATACTGCACCTCGAAGGCCTTGGCGAAGTTCTGGCCCAGGAAGTGGGAGGTGCCCGACTGAAGGGCCTTGCCGTCCTGCATCATGGCCTCGATGGTATAGGTGTCGAGGGCTCCTGCAAAGCGCTCTGTCTCGCTCTTCACACCCTGCACCACAGGCACGGCCATCCACTCTTCGGCAAACTTGGCATAGACCTTGAGCATCTTCTGTGCCTCTTCTTCAGCCTCCTCACGGGTGGCATGGGCAGTATGGCCTTCCTGCCAAAGGAACTCACTGGTACGGAGGAAGGGACGGGTGCGCATCTCCCAGCGCATCACGTTACACCACTGGTTGCACATCAGGGGCAGGTCGCGCCAGGAGTGGATCCAGTTCTTATAGGTGTTCCAGATGATGGTCTCTGAGGTGGGGCGCACAATCAGCTCCTCTTCGAGCTTGGCGGCAGGGTCTACCTCCACACCGCTCTTGTCCTCCTTGGCACGCAGGCGATAGTGGGTCACCACGGCACACTCCTTGGCGAAACCCTCCACATGCTCTGCCTCGCGGCTGAGGAACGACTTGGGGATGAGCAGGGGGAAGTAGGCATTCTGAGCCCCTGTCTCCTTGAACATCTTATCCAGCTGCTGCTGCATCTTCTCCCAGATGGCGTAGCCGTAAGGCTTGATGACCATACAGCCTCTCACAGCCGACTGCTCGGCAAGGTCTGCCTTCACTACCAGGTCGTTGAACCATTGGCTGTAATTATCAGCTCTCTTCGTTAAATCTTTCAATTCTTTTGCCATTGTATCACTTCTTTTTTGCAAATTTGCGTGCAAAATTACATAAATTTTTAGACATAAGAACATAAGAACATATAAATTTTTGTTTCTTTTGTGCTTTTGTCTGAAAATAATTATTATCTTTGCAGCTGAAATCAACGTTTAACAACTAAAATAGGAGATATTATGAAAAGTTTAAAGACGATTGCCATCACCTTGTGCGCAGCACTGGTGGTGAGTTGCGGAATGAGTAACACGGGTAAGGGTGCTCTGATTGGTGCCGGAGGCGGTGCTGGTCTGGGAGCCATCATTGGTGCCATCGCTGGTAATACGGCTGTAGGTGCTGCCATCGGTGGTGCTGTAGGTGCAGGTGCAGGTGCCATCATCGGAAAGAAGATGGACAAGGCCAAGAAGGAGGCCGAGGCTGTGCAGAACGCTCAGGTGGAGGCTGTGACCGACGCTAATGGTCTGGAGGCTGTGAAGGTGACTTTCGACTCTGGTATCCTCTTCGCTACTGGCAGCTCTACTCTCAGCAGCACTGCTAAGACTTCACTCTTCCAGTTTGCCAACGTGCTGAAGGGCAATGCCGACTGTGACGTGGCTGTGCAGGGTTATACCGACAATGCCGGTTGGAAGAACTCTACTGCCGCCCAGAGCCAGCAGAAGAATCTCGACCTCTCTCAGCAGCGTGCACAGAGCGTGACCAACTATCTGCTCTCTCAGGGTGTCAACCCCGCACAGATCCGCAGCACTATGGGTTATGGTGAGTCGAACCCCGTAGCTGACAACTCTACAGCTGCCGGCAAGGCCCAGAACCGTCGTGTGGAGGTCTACATGTATGCTTCGCAGAAGATGATCCAGGAGGCTCAGCAGCAGGCTCAATAGGATTGGAAGATTGAAATAATGAAGATTGAAGGTTGAGAAGGTGAACCCTTTTAAACTGATTAAGAAAACATTGAAATGGATAGTGGTGGCATTCTTTGCTTCCACTATTCTTTCTGTTGTGATGTTCCGTTTCCTGCCTGTGTGGGTGACACCATTGATGGTCATCCGCTGCTATCAGCAGGTGTCGGAAGGCAGGGAGCTGAAACTCTCCCACGACTGGGAGCCGCTGGAGAATATCTCCCCGTCGCTGCCTGTGGCTGTGATGGCCAGTGAGGATGCACGGTTCCTGGAGCATCACGGCTTTGACTACAAGGCCATAGAGCATGCTGCCAAGCGCAACCGTGAGCATCCTGAGAAGCGCAAGCTGGGTGCCTCGACCATCTCTCAGCAGACGGCCAAGAATGTGTTTCTATGGCCAGGCCGCAGTTGGGTGAGGAAGGGTTTTGAGGCTTATTTCACCGTGCTGATCGAGATGCTCTGGTCCAAGCAGCGCATCATGGAGGTGTATCTCAATTCCATCGAGATGGGAGAGGGCATCTATGGGGCTCAGGCTGTGGCAGAGGAGCACTTCAACAAGGATGCCAAAGACTTGAGTTGCAGCGAGTGTGCCCTGATTGCCGTCACACTGCCCAATCCTCGCAAGTTCTCCAGCAAGAATCCCTCGGCCTATATGCAGAAAAGACAGGCCCGCATCCTTAGAGAGATGAAGGCCGTAGGAAAGTTTCCCCAAAAGTAGTATGGGGAAACAGGGACTTTAGAATCTTAATGTCTTAATGTGCAGCCTCGAACTCTTCGAGGAAGCGGGTGTCGTTCTCTGAGAACATACGGAGGTCTGAGACGCGGTACTTCAGGTTGGTGATACGCTCCACACCCATGCCAAAGGCATAGCCGCTGTACTCCTTGGAGTCGATGCCACAGAGTTCCAGCACATTGGGGTCGACCATACCACAGCCGAGAATCTCCACCCAGCCAGTGTGCTTGCAGAATCCGCAGCCCTCACCACCACAGATGAAGCAGGAGATGTCCATCTCTGCCGAGGGCTCCGTGAAGGGGAAGTAGCTGGGACGCAGGCGGATCTTGGTGTCGGCACCAAACATCTCACGGGCAAATGACAGCAGCACCTGCTTGAGGTCGGTGAATGACACATTCTTGTCGATATAGAGTCCCTCCACCTGATGGAAGAAGCAGTGGGCACGGGCTGTGATGGCCTCATTACGATAGACACGGCCTGGGCAGATGACACGGATGGGAGCCGTCAGCTTGCCATCCTCTGTATGCATCTGCTCCATCACACGAGCCTGCACAGAGGAGGTGTGTGAGCGCAGCAGGATATTCTTGGTCACATCGTTGGGATGCTGAGAGACGAAGAAGGTGTCCTGCATATCGCGGGCAGGATGATCGGCAGCGAAGTTCATCTTGGTGAACACATGGAGGTCGTCTTCCACCTCAGGACCGTCGGCCAGGACAAAGCCCATACGTGAGAAGATGTCGATGATCTCATTGGTGACGATGGTCAGTGGGTGGCGCGTGCCCAGCTTGATGGGGTAGGGGGTGCGCGTCAGGTCAAGGCTCTCGTCTGTCGTGTCCTGAGTCTGGCACTCTTCACGCAACTGGTTGATGCGCTCCGTGGCCATGGTCTTCAGCTCATTGATCTTCATGCCGACAGTCTTCTTCTCATCGGCAGCCACATTACGGAAATCATTCATCAGGGCAGTGATCTCACCCTTCTTGCTGAGGTAATGCAGACGGAGCTGCTCCACTTCTTCTGCGTTCTTCGCGCTCAGATCCTGCACTTCTTTAAGCAGTAGGTCTATCTTGTCAAGTATACTCATAATCTTCGATTTTATCCAATTTGCGTGCAAAGGTACTTATTTTTTCAGACAAAAGCACAAAAGAAACAAAAAAATCTGCTTTCTTGTTTATTTATGTCTGAAATTATGTGTAATTTTGCGGCAAATATTGAGAGAATCGTAGAAAAAAGAACTGAAGACTTGTTTAGAAGATGAAGAAGTTTCTCTGGCCTACATTGGCTGTCGTCCTACTGACATTTTCGTGTACAGGCAGGCAGACGGGTGCTGATGATGAAGTGGCGCCTGACTCTGTGGCCGACTCCACAGACACCGTGATGGTTGACAGCTTGGAACAACTCATCACCGAGACCCCGATGCCCAGGGCCGCAGATGCCATGTTTGATGACTTTGTTTTCAATTTCGTGGCCAACAAACGGCTGCAGTATGAGCGCATCGTGTTCCCCCTCAAGGTGACACTGGCTGATGGCAAGACAGAGGCTACAGAGAAGTCGCAGTGGCAGATGGAGCACTTCTTCATGCGCCAGGGGTACTATACACTGCTCTTCGGCAATGACGAACAGATGGCTCACATGAAGGATACGGCTGTCAATGAGGCTGTCGTGGAAAAGATCATACTGCGGAAGAATCTGGTGAAGGACTACTATTTCCAGCGCATCCGGGGAGCCTGGATGATGTATGAGGTGAAGGTGAATCCTATAGAGACCAATGCCAATGCCTCGTTCCTCGCCTTCTACAAGAAGTTCGTCTCCGACAGTACATACCAGGTGGAAAGCATCAACGAGACGGTGGAGTTCATTGGCCCAGATCCTGACGACGAATTCAACATCATGGAGGGTGTGATTACCCCTGACACATGGGAGGCTTTTGCACCGCAACTGCCTGAAAAGGTGCTCTACAACATCATCTACGGCAAGCCCGTGCCTGAAGGCAATCAGAAGATTTTCCTGATGCGGGGAGTGGCCAACGGTCTGGAGCTGGAGCTGCGATTCAAGAAAATCAGCGGCAGGTGGTTGCTGACGAAAATGACGACTTAGAAGATTGAAAATTGAAAGACGAGAGGAATTATAGTCTGAAAGAGCACAATACATTTGGCATCGATGCCAAGTGCAGACGGTTCATAGAGTTCGAGGATGATGAGGAGGCCTTCGAGGTGGCTGAGATCCTGAGGAAGTCGTCTATACCTTATATTATAATAGGTGGAGGCAGCAATCTGCTGCTGACAAAGGATTTCGATGGTATCGTAGTGCGCTCAGGCATCAAGGGCCATTACTTCGAAGAAGATTTCACTTGTGAAAGGATGACCTGTGGCAGTGGTGAGGTGTGGGACGATATGGTTGCCACCAGTCTCAAGGCTGGCTACTATGGTTTGGAGAACCTCTCCCTGATACCCGGTGATGTGGGTGCCTCCGCGGTGCAGAATATCGGGGCTTATGGTGTGGAGGCTAAAGACTTCATCCTCTGTGTGTGGATGGTAGAGATTGCTACAGGCAAGCCGTGGATGATAGGTAATGAGGAATGCGAGTATGGCTACCGTCAGAGCCGCTTCAAACAGGACTGGAAGAACCGCTTCCTCATCACGAGGGTGACCTATGGTCTTGCAAGAACATTCAGACCGCGTCTTGACTATGGCAATATCCTTTCGGAACTGGAACGGAGAGGCATCACAGAGCCTACAGCCGAGCAGGTGCGCGATGTGGTTATCGACATCCGCAACGCCAAACTGCCCGATCCAAAGGTGGAGGGCAATGCCGGCAGTTTCTTCATGAACCCCGTCGTCACTCGTAACAGATATGAGAAGCTCGCTGCCCTGTATCCTGATATGCCTCACTACAAGGTGGACTCCCGTCATGAGAAGATTCCTGCTGGCTGGATGATTGAACAGTGTGGCTGGAAGGGTAAGAGTCTGGGGCGTGCTGGTGTCCATGACAAGCAGGCACTGGTGCTTGTGAACCGTGGTGGGGCTACTGGGGCAGAGATTGTCGCCCTCAGTGATGCCATCCGCAAGGATGTAAAGGCCAGGTTTGACATCGACATCCACCCGGAGGTGAACATCGTTTAGTGTTTAGTGTTTAAAGTTTATAGTTTAAAGTTTATAGTTTATAGTTTATAGTTTAAAGTTTATAGTTTAGGGTTTATAGTTTATGAAGCTGACGTTCTTAGGTACAGGGACCTCTTGCGGTGTGCCAGTCATCGGTTGCCAATGCGAGGTGTGTCAGAGCAAGGACTCCAAGGACAAGCGCCTGCGCTGTTCTGCACTGGTGGAGAGCGATACCACTCGCCTGCTCATAGACTGTGGCCCTGATTTCCGACAGCAGATTCTGCCTCAGCCCTTCAGGAAGATTGACGGCATCCTCATCACCCATTCGCATTACGACCACATGGGTGGAATGGACGATATACGGCCTTATTGCCAGTTTGGTGAGATCAATGTCTATGCCGACCCTCAGGCCAAGGAGTCCATGCTTCAGATGCTGCCTTACTGCTTTGCAGAACACCGCTATCCTGGTGTGCCAGCCATCGGATTGCACGAGATACTGCCCCATCATCCCCTGCGTATAGGCGACATTGATATCTTGCCGATAGAGGTGATGCATGGCAAACTGCCCATTCTTGGCTATCGTATCGGAGGGATGACCTATATTACAGATATGAAGACCATTGACGACAGTGAGATTCCCTATATTGAAGGTATGGATCTGCTTGTTGTGAATGCCCTTCGCTTTACCAAGCCCCATCACTCACATCAGCTCGTCGACGATGCCATTGCCTTTGCACGTAGAGTAGGAGCGAGGAGAACGCTGCTTATCCACATGTGTCACGATATCGGGCTTCATGAAGCTGTCAACAGCCACCTTCCGGAGGATGTTAAATTGGCATACGATGGGCAAATTGTCGAGTTTTAACTGTAAAAAAGTCTTTAATACGCCCTTTAATGGTTAAAAAAGATTTAGAAATGATATTTTTTAGATAGAAAAGTTTGCGAGATAGAAAAATTATCGTAACTTTGCAATGTGTTTTTCATAGTATTAGATTTAAGGTTAACAAAGGTTTTGGGTCACAGCGGTGACCCTTTTTTTATGTTTTTACCCTTTGTAACTTACTCAGAATCTCTTTCGGCTATGCTTCATGCCATTCTCGTCGGTGTACTGCTCAATGACAATGCCGCGATGCTGACTGGTATCGGACAGACGGCGCCCTTGTAGGTCGTAGCTCTGGTGTTTAACAGGTTTGCTGCTCGTGGCAGTCTTGATTGCATCAGGCTGTGACTCAGTAAACTGCCAGGCATCGAGGTAAATGTCTGTGCCTGAGGCGATGAAAAGGAAGATGTTCTTCTGACCGTTGAACTTGGAGGCATCGACATCGATGGTGTAGTCGCTCATGTCGCTCGACGATATGTCGACGGTAGCCGATGCCTTGGCTCCCCTTCGGCCAATGCGCACCTCAATGGTGCCTTCTCCCTTGGCGCGCAGCGTGAATGCCGAAGCGCCATTGGTGCCGAAGTCCACCTTGCGCAGCTGTATCCACGAGCCTTCTGCCATCTTCACCTGCATGTTCTCCGAAGCGTCGTTGCCCAGATTGCTGACACGGCCGTTTTTCTTGATATTCGTGAAGTCTTCGTAGCTGATGCCAGCGCAGGTGGCCATCGTCTCGGCCTGCTGCAGCTCGTATGGATTCATGCAGCCAACAGCCTCGACGCCCTCCTGACTCAGCGTGACCTTACTGATCGTCTGTGTCGGCTCGTTAACCGTAGCCTTGTTTACGCAGATGGAACGGTAGCCGTCGGCATTGAGGCCATCCGCACTCTTCATCGCTTCGAGCAGGGCACCAGAGTGGTAGAGATGATAGTAGCTTCCTTTGAATTTCTGCAGGTGCGAGTGGTTGTTGCCGGAGGTTCCGGGATGGGGGCCGTATACGTCTCTATACACCCATGAGTCGGGGTCCGTAGGATTGTCGGAAACCATATAGCACATGGTGCCCAAGCCTGGCAGACTGGCGCTGATATGATGTTCTTTCGTGTATGCATTCCACTCAGCCTCATTGCGGCTCCAGTTTGAACAATAGGTAAAGACGTACTTGCCGTCGATGATGTTCAGCTCGTTGGCCTCAAAGTGATAGGGTGCCGGAATCAGTATGGCCTTACCATCGGTAGCAGTCATTGGGGGTTTCAGTTTGATGATGCGAGTATTGTTGGGCTGGAAGTTGGTGCCTCCCTTGTCGGGATCAAGGCCACCGAATGTCAGCCAGCCTGTGCCGTTGTCGTCGATGACCACACCTGGGTCGAAATTGGCAGACTGCTGAAGTGCACCTGGAGTATCTTTATTGATGAGGGATTCCTTGAGTGGCGATTTCCAAGGCCCGACAGGAGAATCGGCTGTCAATACGCCCACACCGTGACTCGTGTTGGCAAAGTAGAGAAAGAACTCGTCCTTGCCGGTATCGGGATTCGTGCGCCAGGCGACCGATGGTGCCCAAGAGTTCATGAAGCTTTTGTACCATGGGTTGGCCGTCCATGTGGAACAGAGCTTCTGTGCGTCGATAGTACCATGGAAGGTCCAGTTCACCATGTCGGCAGTAGAGAAGACGACCAACGACTTAATGGAACTATAACTGTTCTCACCTTTCTTGCCGTTCTTGATGAACTCCTGATGGTCGTTCGTACCATAGACATAGAGACGACCGTCATATTCGAGTGCCGTTGGGTCGGCACAGAACACGCTGGCGCTAATGGGGTTGTTATAGCCGCCTTTGTAGTCGGTGGCAGGGTTCTGTGCGTTTGTTTGTATGCTTACTGCGATGAGTGCTGCTGACAGGAATAGTTTCATCTACTTAAGTACATCAGAAGGTTGAACATTATTATTTGATTTGCGGATGAGGAGTACGACGTTCTCTACGTGAGGAGTATGGGGGAACATGTCGACGGGCTGGACGGCTTCAACACGATAGTCGACGTCGAGGAGCTGAAGGTCGCGGGCCTGTGTAGCAGGATTGCATGAGACGTAAACAATGCGCTGGGGAACTGCCCGGAGGATGGTCTTCACCACGTCGGGATGCATGCCGGCACGGGGAGGGTCGGTGATGATGACGTCAGGTCGGCCATGCTCAACTATGAAGTCGTCGGTGAGGATGTCCTTCATGTCGCCAGCATAGAAGAGGGTGTTCTCGATGCCGTTGATCTCAGAGTTCACCTTCGCATCCTCAATGGCTTCGGGTACATATTCAATACCGATGACTTGCTTTGCTTTCTTTGCAACAAAATTTGCAATGGTACCCGTACCCGTATAAAGGTCGTATATCAAAGGCTTATCGCACAAAGGGGACTGTTCTTTTTGTGAGATACCTGAGAAGGCGAAGTCGCGGGCAACGGAATAGAGGTGGTAGGCCTGCTCGGTGTTGGTCTGGTAAAACGACTTGGGACCAACCTTAAAGCGCAGGTCTTCCATCGTTTCGAAAATATGGTCGTTGCCCTTGAAGGTGAGGATTTCCTGATCGCCGATAGTATCGTTACACTTCTGATTGTCGAGATACATTAAGGCGCTGATATTCGAAAACTTATCTGCGACATGCTGTAGTAGTGCTTTGGCTTGTGATTCGCTCTCTGCAAGACTCTCAGCTGTACTTCTGTCGTAATGGAATTGAATGATGACGAGCCACTCGCCTGTGTTAGAATTGCGGATGATGACATCGCGGAGCAGGCCAGTCTGCTCGCGGAGGTCAAAGAAACTTAAACTGTGCTCGATAGCGTAGTCGCGAATCTCGTTGCGGATCTGGTTGTGCAGGTCGTCCATCAGCCAACACTTCTCGATGGGAAGAATCTTGTCAAAGGCTCCTGTGATGTGAAAACCAATGGCGGGTGTATCTTTTAGAGATTGGTGGGGAACTGCTTCCGAAGAGGAACTGAAAGTTGCTTCCAACGCAGCAAACTGCTCCTTGGTCAGATATCTCTTGTTGGCGCATCCGAAGTCGAGTTTATTGCGGTACTCCTGTGTCTTCACGGAGCCGAGGATGGGATTGAACTCGGGCAACTCTATCTTTCCGATGCGCGAGAGTTGGTCGTAGACCTGCTGCTGCTTGAACTTCAACTGCTCCTCATAGGGCAGGTTCTGCCACTTGCAGCCACCGCAGACACCGAAATGCTGACAAAAGGGTGTCGCGCGTACCTTACTATATTCAATAATACGTACCACTTCGCCCTCAGCAAAAGAATGTTTCTTGCGGCGAATTTGTACGTCGCACACGTCACCAGGGACGCAGAACGGTACGAACACCACCAGATCATTCCAGTGGAACAGGCACTTCCCTTCGGCGGCAACTGCCTCTATCTCGACACTCTCAAGGAGTGGTAATGGTTTCTTCTTTCTGGTCATAATGCTATTTTAGGGCACAAAATTACGAAAAAAAAACTAAAGAGTGAATATTTTGCTTATTTTTCTTGTGTATGTTCTGAGATTTTATTAACTTTGCACAATTCAAATAAAAACAATTTATCATCAATAAAAATTATAACCTATGAGTCAAAAAAGAGTTTACCTCTTCGGAAATGGTAAGGCCGAAGGTAATGCAAAGATGCGTGAGGAATTGGGTGGTAAGGGTGCAAACCTTGCCGAGATGAACCTGATTGGTGTTCCCGTTCCTCCAGGTTTCACTATCACCACAGATTGCTGTAACGAGTACTATCAGGTTGGTCAGCAGAAGATTATGGAGTTGCTGAACGACGACGTGATGGCTGCCGTTAAGCACATTGAGGTGCTGATGAACTCAAAGTTCGGCGACAAGGAGAATCCTCTGCTCGTTTCTGTCCGTTCGGGTGCCCGTGCTTCTATGCCTGGCATGATGGATACCATTCTGAACCTGGGTCTGAACGACGAGGTTGCTGAGGGTATGGTGAAGAAGACCAACAATCCTCACTTCGTGTACGATAGCTACCGTCGTTTCGTACAGATGTACGGTGACGTGGTGCTCGAGATGAAGCCCGTGAACAAGACCGATATCGATCCGTTCGAGGAGATTATCGAGAAGGTGAAGAAGGAGAGCGGTGTTGTGCTGGATAAGGACCTCTCTGTAGAGGATCTGAAGAAGCTGGTTCAGCTGTTCAAGGCTGCCATCAAGGAGCGCACAGGCAAGGACTTCCCCAACGATCCTATCGAGCAGCTCTGGGGTGCTATCTGCGCTGTGTTCCGTTCTTGGATGAATGAGCGCGCTATCCTCTATCGTAAGATGGAAGGCATTCCCGACGAGTGGGGTACAGCCGTTAGCGTGATGGCTATGGTATTCGGTAATATGGGTGACACCTCTGCTACTGGTGTATGCTTCAGCCGTGATGCTGCCAATGGTGAGAACCTGTTCAATGGTGAGTATCTGGTGAACGCTCAGGGTGAGGACGTTGTAGCTGGTATCCGTACCCCGCAGCAGATCACGAAGATCGGTTCTCAGCGCTGGGCTGAGCGCGCTGGCATCTCTGAGGAGGAGCGCGTGGCCAAGTATCCTTCTATGGAGGAGGCAATGCCTGAGATCTACAATGAGCTGAATGGTATCCAGGACAAGCTGGAGCACCACTATCACGATATGCAGGATATGGAGTTCACCGTTCAGGAGGGCAAGCTCTGGTTCCTCCAGACTCGTAACGGTAAGCGCACAGGTGCCGCTATGGTGAAGATTGCCATCGACCTGCTGCACGAGGGTATGATCGACGAGAAGACCGCCATCATGCGCTGTGAGCCTCAGAAGCTCGACGAGCTGCTGCACCCCGTATTCGACAAGAAGGCTCTGGCTTCTGCCAAGGTGATTGCTCAGGGTCTGCCTGCATCTCCTGGTGCTGCCTGTGGTCAGATTGTGTTCCACGCTGACGACGCCAAGGCTTGGCACGAGGATGGACACAAGGTCGTGCTCGTACGTATCGAGACCTCACCTGAGGACCTTGCTGGTATGGCTGCTGCCGAGGGTATCCTGACTGCTCGTGGTGGTATGACCTCTCACGCTGCCGTGGTGGCTCGTGGTATGGGTAAGTGCTGCGTTTCGGGTGTAGGTTCACTGAATGTTAGCTATAAGGATAAGACTGTCGAAATCGACGGTGTTGTATACAAGGAGGGTGACTATATCTCTCTGAACGGTACTACTGGTCAGGTCTATGCTGGTGAGGTGCCTACGAAGGCTGCCGAGCTCTCTGGCGACTTCAAGGAGCTGATGGACCTCTGCGACAAATACACCAAGCTGCAGGTTCGTACCAATGCCGACACACCGCACGATGCCAAGTTGGCTCGTGAGTTTGGTGCCAAGGGTATCGGTCTGACTCGTACCGAGCACATGTTCTTCGAGGACAAGAAGATCATTGCTATGCGTGAGATGATCCTTGCCGACAGCGTTGCCGGACGTGAGAAGGCCCTCGCAAAGCTGCTGCCTTACCAGAAGGCTGACTTCAAGGGCATTCTCGAGGCTATGGATGGTCTGCCCGTGAACATCCGTCTGCTCGATCCTCCTCTCCATGAGTTCGTTCCCCACGATTTGGCTGGTCAGGAGACGATGGCTAAGGAGATGGGTGTGAGCGTTGAGGACATCAAGCGCCGTGTTGACTCTCTCGCAGAGAACAACCCGATGCTAGGTCACCGTGGTTGCCGTCTGGGTATCACCTTCCCTGAGATCACCGCTATGCAGACCAAGGCTATCCTGGGTGCAGCTTGCGAGCTGAAGAAGGAAGGCAAGAATCCTATGCCAGAGATCATGGTTCCGCTGATTGGTACACTCTATGAGTTGAAGCAGCAGAAGGAGGTCATCCAGTACGCCGCTAAGGAGGTATTCCAGGAGTATGG